>JABUBK010000242.1_pt1 | contig 12440 bp, 9 predicted proteins | sample 7332671 | NCBI WGS metagenome assembly JABUBK01 (sample SAMN07256342, study PRJNA390944) | subsurface metagenome | isolation source: Methane hydrate marine sediment | place: Pacific Ocean: Eastern North Pacific, ODP site 1244 | collected 2002
GTAGCACCGCTTTCATCTGGGAGATTTTTCCAAACCTCAATCATTTTAGTAAAACCACAAATCACAATCAAACTGTTATTATGTACGATAGTTTTGGGATTGTCCATAAAATAGTACTCATCTGTAAGCGGATTAGTATTAGAATCAGAACCTATGACAAAATCAGGCTCACGATCCTCTGGCTTACCTAGATATCCAACGACCCTCCCACCATTATACAAAGAAAAATAACAGATCTCCATAGATCCACTATCTACATAGGTCATCCCAGATCCATCACCAGATTCGAAAGTAACAGTATTAAACTTCTCTATAAGACCCGTGTTTTCCATCTCAATAATATCATAATCGCCATTTAACTCTTTGAAATCTGGAATAACAGCTACTTGATACCCGAGAGTACCATAAAGATCATCTCCGATAACCTCAGAACACCATAAGACTTCACCGCTGACATAAGCGTCATAATCTATATTCGAAGTTGGAAAACTATGCCAAATAAAATTGCCACCTCTACCAGTACCACGCGCATTATGATCACCGATAACCAAATAACTACTACCATCAGTTTCAATATTCCTAGGAGTCCCAAAATCACTATTTGTAAGAACAATATCAGGATCCTGATCGTTCACCGTTGGAAAACTATTCCAAATTAAAACACTACTTCCCGCTGTACTAGTCACAACCAATTTCTCACCATCAGTCCAAACAGCCCAAGGCCAACCCACTGAGTTTTCATCCACATTCTCCGTCACAGTCACAAAATCAACTTGACCCAATACCAAATCCGCTGGCGCCCCATTAGCAGTTGGAAAACTGTTCCAAATCAAAACTCTATAATTGTAAGAATCTGCTACAATAACCTTTTCCCCATCTGTCGCCACAGCCACCGGCCAACGTAATTTATCCTGAGCAGTTCCTGGACTATTAGAACTAAAATCATCCTGACCAAGAACAACATCAGGAACTACATTCCCAGTTGGGAGCGTATTCCAGATTAAAACCCTGTTATTACATGTATCAGCAAGTAAAAGATGCTCCTCATCACTGACTATCCCCATAGAATGATAGAAGCGCAGCGGTCCTCCAGAATTATCAAAATCAAACCAGCTCAGTACAATATCTGCCTCCTGCCCACTGGTAAGCCAACCTGATGCAGGCGGCGTCTCCACTGTTTCATATGAACCACCAGTCTTGGTAATTCCTACACTTAAATAATCTCCACCGTTTCCTCCATTATCAGGGGGGGGGGTCCAGGCGGATATACTCCATTATTTCCATCTTTCCCAGAATCTTCTGTACATCCACAAAAGCCGACAATAACTAACATAAAAGATATTCCAATGAGTAACAGTTTCTTATTCATTTCATCGTCTCCTCAATAGCATGTAATCTATTTCTTTCTTAATAAAGCTGATAGTCAATTAAAATTCTTAAGATTCTCATCATCAAAAATGTTCACCCTGATTATAAAACATGGCATATGATGGGAAGAGGATCTAATCACTGTATCCTGATTGAATTAAAACCTGCGAGGTATGACTATAACATCTAGAAAAACTTAATGGAAACTTCTAATACCGGAACAATATTCTGAATCTATAATCCTCGGCGATGTAATGCTTAACAAAAAACTTGGTATCATTGATTTGTCCAAGAAAAAAATTAGTATTAAACAAACCCCTAACTCGTTAAAGAAGCTATTTTTAGGGGGTAGAGGGCTTAACAGCTACTATCTCTATAAGATGATTAAACCTGGCATAGATCCACTATCACCAGGCAATGTTCTGATCTTTGGAACAGGTTTCCTGACTGGTACCCTCGTCCCAAATTCCAGCCGCTTCAATGTCTCAGCAAAATCACCAGAAACAGGTATTCTTGGAGATTCTAACTGCGGCGGCTACTTTGCAGCTGAGTTGCGGTATGCAGGTTTTGATAGACTCATTATTCTTGGTAAGGCAAAGAAACCCTGTTACCTTTATGTAACTGATAATAGCATCGAGATCAAGGATGCAACGGACTATTGGGGAATGGATACCACAGAGGTACAACAAACTCTTAGAAAAGACCTTGGTCATGTAGAGGTAGCCTGTTGTGGCGTAGCTGGTGAGAACCTTGTCAGATTTGCATGTGTCAGAACTGGGGTGAAAAATGCTGCAGGGCGTTGTGGCCTAGGTGCGGTCATGGGTTCAAAACAGTTAAAGGCTGTTGCAGTGAGAGGGAAGCAAGGTATCGAGATTACGCATCCAGAGATGATGCTTGAGACTGTTGAGCAGCTTAAAGAATACATTATGAACTCAAAAATTACTTCCATTCTTGGTAGCGTCGGCACCCCGCTTCTTTATGAGGTTAGCAATACATTAGGTGCTATTCGAACAAAGAACAGCCAGCTTAATGCCTGGTCAGAATCCCTAAACGCTGAGGTCATAGAAACTTTTGTGGATAAAATGATCAGCTGCTCTTCTTGTATCGTCCACTGTCGTCATAGGAACAAACTTGGTGGAGAAGGACCTGAGTATACAGCACTTGGTCTTCTGGGTGCAAACCTTGGCATAGAAAACCCAGCTCATGTCATCGAACTCAACAACATATGCAACGAGCTTGGGTTAGACATATCCTCATCAGGAACTATTCTCGGTTGGGCGTTTGAACTATATGAGAAAGGGATTATTGATAAGAAAATAACTGGGGAAGAGTTCCACTTTGGAGATTTCGAACTTGTAAAGAGATTACTCCATAAAATATCTCGAAGAGAAGACTTCGGAAACATTCTAGCAGAGAGCACAAAGAACATCAAGCGATTCGGCAAAGAATCAGAGGACTATCTCATCGCTGTCAAAGGACTACCACAAAGCGACCCACACGATGTCAGGTACATCAAAGCATTCGCATTGGGAATAGCTACATCTTCAAGAGGTGCAGATCACCTTAGAAGCAGACCAACACTTGAAATATTCCTCAATCTACCACAAGAGGTCAGAGATCGGATATACGGTAAAGGTGTTCCTGGCGATCCAACATCCTATAAGGGAAAAGAAAAAACTGTGTACTTCTCAGACAACATCTTCGCTGCCATAGACAGTTTAGGCATATGTAAGTTCATATGTCATGGCTTCAACAGCCCTCATTTTGTTGATTATACATGGATGAAGAAACTCATCCACTGTGCATCAGGCTGGCAGTTCAAAGAAAAAGACATACAGGAAGTTGGAAAGAGAGTTATAGACATCGAGAGAATGTTCAACAACCGTGAGGGAATCTCGCGGAAAGACGACACCCTACCAAAACGATATTTTGACGATCCCATGCCTTTGAAAGTAGCAAAGGGACACCACATTGACAGAAAAGAATTCGGCAGCATGCTCACTAGATATTATAAACTACGCGGATGGGACAACGATGGGCAAGTCAAAAAAGAACGTGTCAGAGAACTGGAGGCATTGATGTGAAATATCTCTATGTCTACCCAGAGAAATGTACTGGATGTAGAGAATGCTCTATTGCCTGCTCACTCACAAAATTTGGGGAATGCAACCCAAAGAAAGCAGCCATTAATATAATCAGAGATGAATTCAACAGATATGAGTTCCCCATAGTATGTTTCCAATGCGAAGACCCAGTATGTTTGAAATTCTGTCATCAAAACGCATACAAAATCGAAGATGGGGTTGTTATCAGAGATGAGGACAAATGTGTTGGCTGTAGACTATGCGCAGTCCTCTGCCCATACAACGCCGTAACAACAATAGATGACGAAATCATCAAATGCGATTTATGCGACGGTGACCCCATGTGCGTTAAATACTGTTCCACAGATGCCATTCAATATCTTGATGAAACAGAAGAACTAGAAAAACGACGGAAAAAAATGGCAGAACATTTTCTTGAGATTAATAAGAAATAGAACAAAAGTGATAATCCTCTTTAGGGAAGAACAATATCAGGAGCAATCACAAAATTGTCATCCAATAGCCTCTCCGCGATACCACTGACATCCGAACCCTTTTTCATAAGACTATAAAAAGTACCAGCGTTCCTAATAGTACCCACATATTGAAGCCCTACTAGTTTATTGTTCTTCAAAAGAATTTTTTTAGAAGTATGAGGAGTAAAACGAGTTATCACTTTACATCTACCAACCTCTTTGGATGTACGGCCCATAGCTACAACTGGCATGTCAAACACATCAAGCACATTTACAACTTCTGCACCGTCATACTTAGTATGCCTACCAGCAATGTTCAAACCAGCGATTCGTCCCTGTTCCACAGCATTTGGCCATATGGCAAATGATCCCTGTTTACCCTCGATCTGCTCCCATACTTCTGCAATGTCACCAGCAGCATAAATATTCCTTTTGTTTGTCTGCATCACTGAATCAACAATAATCCCCTGATTAACTCTTATACCGGAGCCTTGAGCGATGTCAATATTCGGTGCAACGCCTATTGCCATTACTACCATATCGCAACGTAATGTCTCCTTCCCAAGAGAAACACCAGTAACCGTTTTCTTACCATTTACACTCTTTAACGTATCATTCAACACAAGCTTTATGCCATGATCTTTTAGAATCTCAGCCACTTTCTCAGACACATCTGGATCCAGCATTCTAGATAGAATATGAGGAAGCATCTCGACAATGCTGACTTCTATTCCTCTCTTTCTCAACATGGTAGCAGTTTCAACACCCATAAAACCGCCACCTATTACCACTGCCCGACTGGCACCCTGATTTAAATGAGCTAGTATTTCCAGGGCAGAATCAAGCGTACCCATAACATGTACGCCATCAAGTTCCAATCCCTTTATTTCCTTTGGAGTGATAGCTTTTGCACCTGCAGCAATGAGCAACTTATCAAACTTGATATAGTTCCCATTTGCAAGCTTGATTTTTTTATCTCGTGGAATTATTTGAAGTGCTTCAGTGTTCTTCATGAACTTTGCATTTAGACTCTTATAGAAATTTTTGTCAAATCGAAAAATTTTAGGCTTGTCAATCTCACCTGCTAGTAAGTTAGGAAGTGAGCATGGCGAATAAGCAGGATATTGCTCACGTGAGATAATAGTGATATCTGACTTACTGTCAATCTCACGTATAGTCTGAAGCGCGCTTACTCCTGCACCGCCATTCCCGATTATCACGTAATGCAATAAAATCCATCCGTAAACCATTCATTTTATGGCTTGTATTCAGGAAGTTCCAATCCCCGGATAAGGGAAACAATCGTAGAGTTATAAGGTGTAGGTATTCCCTTGACCTTGCCATATTTCACTATCATGCCGTTAAGGAAACCTATCTCTGTTGGACTCCCTCTCTCTATATCTATATGCATTGAGGTTTTATGATGCCCTGCCTTATCTAGATAGGCAATACCGTGCTCTAAGAAATTTGATTCAAAGTGTATATTATTTGCTTCTGCAACAGTTAATCCCTCGCGTAATATAGCTTCTGCAAGCTCCCGGGTATCATTAAATTCCATCATCTGTTTCATTGTTTTCTGAGTTAGTGCACATACGGGGCTAAGTGCTGTATTTAGTATTACTTTCTCCCATTCATATTTCTTAATCTCCTGAGTGAAAGCAGTCTCTAGTTCTGCTGCAGAGATGACCTCTGCCAGTGTTCTAGCCTTTTCTTCAGCAGAGGGATCTATCATACCAATATAGTTCGGAGCGTTAAAGAACGACATCCGTACCTTTCCATTGTCAATAAGGTTTCCAGCATAGTTTACCACGATGCGCAGTGTATTTTCCTTTCCAAAGACATCTGCAATAAAGTCCTCTGCGTCTAGTCCATTCTGTAAACTAACATAGGTCGTACCTGGCTTTGAGACTTTTTTCAACAATGGTAGGATCTTCGGGAGGATAGACGCTTTGACAGAGATAAAGACAACATCTGTCTTTCTCCCATGCATCTCATCTATAGAGTAGCAGAGGTTCTCACCTGGGAAGGAAACGTTCATATCCTTTATACCAGTAAGAGTGAGCCCGCTCCTTTTTATCTCATCTAGATGATCTTTGAGGACATCTACTAGGGTGACATCATGCCCAGCATTTGCAAGATGTGCCGCCATGATACCACCGATTGGACCTACACCTACAACTCCAAATCTATATTCTTCCATTGTTTAACCCTCCTTAGGAGAATAACGTTCCCTCAATGCACGATATAGGATTTTTCCAGTATTCGTTCTAGGCATCTCCTCAGCCTTGATAAATATAACCTGCTTTGGAATCTTAAATCTAGCGATCTTTCCCCTGCAGTGTTCAATGATAGTTTTCTCATCGATCCTGCCCTTTGGAATAACCACTGCTGTTATTCTATCTCCCCATTTCTCATCTGGCAAACCAATGACCGCGACATCAAAAACATTAGGATGACTACCTATAGCCTCTTCGAGTTCTTTAGGGAAGAGATGTTCTCCGCCGGTGATGATCAAATTGTCTTTTCTGTCTACAAGATGATAGAACCCGTCCTTATCCTTCTTTGCCATATCACCAGCACTGAACCATTCCCCTATGAATGAACTAGAGGTCTTTTCAGGCATCTTATGGTATTTATCAAACAGCATTGGTCCACGGGAGTAGAGCTCACCGATCTCACCTACGTCTACTTCTTTCCCGTTTTCATCCATTATCTTGACAAAATCTGTACCTAGTGATTCAAACCCTATAGATCCAAGTTTACTTAGCTGATGCTCTGGCTTAAGCACTGTGACTATACCCGCCTCAGTAGAGCCATATCCCTCGTAGAGTTCGACACCTGGGAAGAACCTCATAATCGCTTTTTTCATACTCTTCCTCACTGGTGCCGATGAGCAGAGCAGTTTCCGAATTGAGCTTACATCATGTTTTTTCGCCTCTTCAGAAGCATTGAGTATGAAGTTGTAATGTGTCGGGATAAGGGACATAAATGTAACCTTCTCTCGTTCAATGATCTCCAGTATCTGTTCAGCTTGGAAGTGTCTTGCTGGATGGATATAGACTGAGCCGCCGATATATGTAAAGGTAAATGTAAAAAATGTGGAGTTGACATGGCACAATGGCATTACATTGAGGCATATGTCATGCTCATTAAAACCAAAATCAACAGCGTTAATGAGATAAAACGCTATATACGATTCATGGGAACGTACAACTCCTTTAGGCGTCCCTGTGGTACCTGATGTATAGAGTAAGATCCATGTGTCCTTTGGCTCTACAACAGCCACTGGTTCACTATCTGGACTTTTTTGTATAAATTCCTCATACTCCTTATATCCCTTTTTCTTCTCACCGACAACAATGTATCTATCTGGTTTTATATTCTTCAGCTTCGGTTTTATCGAGTCTACTGTTTCAGTAAACTCATCATGTACTATGAACGCCTTAGCATCTGAGTTGTTCGCTATATATTCTACCTCACTGCCAACTAGACGAAAGTTTATAGGTACGATGACAAGCCCGGTTTTTGCTGTAGCTAGATAGACTTCTACAATCTCTATGCTATTCTCTAGGAATACTGCAACTTTATCTCCTTTCCTTAACCCGAGAGAAAGAAGGCTGTGAGACAAACGGTTTACCCTTTTGTTTAGCTCAGGATAAGTATAACTTCTTCTGCTGTCCTTTAGGGCCATAGTATTTGGGAACTTTTTTGCATTTACTTTAAGTATTTGACCTAGGTTCAGCCAATAGGCCATTAGCTACGCCTCTTAGATTTTAATCCGAGCATCTACAACAACAACTCGATCCTCATATGCAATAATAGGGTTCAGGTCTAGTTCTTGGATCATAGGCATCTCAGTAACCAATTGAGAAACACGTTGAAGAATCTCTACAAGCTTTTTCTGATCAACACCCTTTTCACCCCGGATACCAGATAGAAGCGGATAGGATTTGATAGAGGAAAGCATCTCTTTTGCTTCTGCTGCTGTGATTGGTGTGATATCAAATACTACATCTTTTAAGACTTCGACATAGATGCCACCGATTCCAAACATTATAAGATGTCCAAGACCTTCCTCAGCCTTTGCCCCTATGATGAGTTCTCTACCACCAGATAGAAATTCTTGAATAAAAAATCGTGGTTTTTCAGCAGCAAATCTTTTTTCCATATCTTCTACAACTGATTTAACGTCTTCCTCCTTGATGTTTAGTGCAATACCGCCGACATCGCTTTTATGGACAATGCTCTCGGCATCGACCTTGACAACAATGGGGGACCCTATCTCCTGTGCTGCCTTAGTTGCTTCTGTATCATTATTTACCAACTTCCATTTGGCAACAGGGATATTGTATAATTCAAGCAGGCTGTTCACATCCTCCTGGGAGAGGAACTCACGTGCTGCCTTCTTGGCTTTTTGAACTATGCTCCTTGTTTTTTCTCTATCGACATCGTTAAATTTGGTGATCTTGCCGATTTCACGTGCTTTTAGATCATTATATCTCGTCATTGAGATAAGTGCACGTGCTGCGGTTTCAGGTAGGCTGTAACATGGTACGCCACCGTTTTTCAATATGCCGATGGTTTCAGTCCACTGTCTTTTATCAGTCATAAGATTACAGATAATCGGTTTTTTATGGGATTTATTTACTTCAACGATCTCCTTAGATATGGAATCAGTATCTACAAAGAATGGTGTTACAAAGTTGATAAAAATACTATCAATTTGCGGCTCGTCCATTAGCACATCCATTGCTGCTCTGAAATGCTCTGTTCCTCCTGTTGCAAGCACATCGATAGGGTTATTGATAGAAGCTGCGGAATATAGCTTTTCTTTCAATATTTTTTGCGTCTTACTTGACAATGGTGGTAGCTCTAGTCCTGCATCTATGAACTCATCTGTAGCGATGATTGCAGGGCCACCTGTGTTTGTTATCACACCTACTCTTCTGCCTTTTGGAATAGGTTGATTTGCGAAGGCTACTGCAGCTTGACATAGCTCTTCCTGATCTCTGAATGTTACTATTCCACATTTCTTAAAAATGAGTTCTGTAGCAATATCTACCTTGGCTAGGCCGCCGGTATGTGAGGAGACAGCTTTTGCACCTTCTTTTGTACGTCCTGTTTTCATGCCGAGAATCGGTTTCTTGGCTGCTACCTCCTTTGCAGCTTCCATGAACTCCTTTGGATTAGCAAGGTTCTCAACATGGAGTACAATGACCCTTGTTTGTTCGTCATCACCCCAATATCGTATGATCTCTGGAATCGAGATATCACAGGCATTTCCGTTAGAGGCATACATTCGTATTCCAATATCAAGCTCTGAGAAACGTTGGTTTATTACTTCTCCTACGCCTCCGCTTTGAGCGACAATTGATATACATCCCTCCTCCGGTTTTGTAAAGGTGAAGTTACAATAAGCTCTCACATTGGGACTGGTGTTGATGATGCCTTGGCAGTTAGGACCAAACACCCGTATATTATATTCCTTAGCTTTTTCTATGACTTGTTCTTCTAGTTGTATTCCTTCTCCACCGATCTCCTTGAAACCTGCGGAGTTAACAATTACTACTTTCGCTCCTTTTTTCCCGCAATCTTCAACTGCTTGAGGTACGAATTTATTTGGGATGACAATGTGTGCAAGATCAACCTCGCCTGGAACATCCAGAATTGAACCATAGGCTTTGATACCTCGAACCTCATCTGCTTTTGGGTTTACTGGGTAGATTGTGCCTTTATATCCAAAATCTAACAGGTTCTTGATTATTCTATTACCTATCGACAACTCCTTTGTAGATGCTCCAATGATTGCTACTGATTTAGGTTTATACAACGCGTCTAACATGTCATTTCTTCTCCTCAAGCTGTTCTATAAACGCCTCAATATTTGTTTTGGTCTGCTCATCAGAGAGACATCGTAGATCATTTAAATCTCCGTTTATGATCAAACTTGGTACACCAGTCTCCTCCTCAAGACGCTGTGGCATACCGTAACGATTATTGGAGTTGTTAGGACAGGTCTTGGCATCATGGAATATTACACCGTCGATTTTGAAGAAATCTATCATCTTTTTGATGTATCTCTCTTTAGCAGCATCTGATCGTACAATAAACAATTCTGTATATGCTTTAGCCATGCTTTTAAATGGATCTGCAGCATCAAAATCAGAGAATATCCAACTGTTACAATATGTGGATGCGGCTATGCATGCCTTCTGACTGGCAAATAATTCGGAGTGATCTCTTAATCTACCCCAAATGGGCATGCCTTCCCAATAGAGACGGAAACGCTCACCTTCTACCGCTCCTTCGTGGTCTTTGACTCTATCTTCCAGCTCTTTGAGCAGGATTTTGTAGTAGTCGACTGCCTGCTGTGTTCCTCTAAGTACTACCGCAGGTCCCATATGTATTGTTCCGTCAAAGAACGTCAGTGGAGATGGTATGGCAGAGGCGGTGTCTAACACTTTTTTCCAGAGATCAGAACATTCACGTGAAAGCGATAGTACTCTCTTAAGTTCATTCTGGTCAAATGTGTTATTTGAGATTTTCTCCAGCGGCTTAATCATCTCCTCCATCTGCTGTGCTATAGATGGAACATGTGTTTCTGTAACATTCTTAATGCCTCTATGTGTATAAACACCAATTAATGGAGCATTGAACTCATTAGCAAACCATCCAAACCAATCCTGGACATCCCTGCATTGGTTTGTGTTAAAAACCAAGACATCGGGTTTTGGTATGCTTTCGATCCCTTCATAAGCCTTTGAAAGTGGTGTTATCTTCTTCAAATATGCGCCAACATCTGAAGTTAGATATGAACATATCTCAGGCGAGTATCCGATTGCATTGGCATGGGGAATCAAATCTGTAGCCATCCTGGTAGCACCCAGCATGGCACCATGGTTTTCTGGGAAGTGAACGTAAAAACCTAGGCTCCTTAATATCTCAGCAGGGCCTACACTTGAGCACCAAGCCACCTTCTTATCTTTGCTTTTTGAAGCAGAATCTAATTCATAAAAATAATCAGCCATAACCTGTCTCATTTCTTTAGTTGCCATAATCTTTTTTCGAATTGATTTTTTTTCTTCAGACATATTATTTCTCCCCATATTATAAGAAGTAAGATAACCAATTTTTCCCTATTATTGCATTTCAAATCAGATAGTAATCCCGAATAAAAATAGAACTTATTATTCTTTTTGTTTTTACATTGTTGCAAAAAATGCATACAATCAAATATGTCTATTCATTTTACCACTTATACTGAAGGGTGAAAGTATGGTGAAAGATAGATACTTTGCAGGTATTGATGTTGGCACATCATACATAAAAGCAGTGATTATAGATGATAAAAATAATATTGTTGGATCTTTCACAGAACGGTCAGGTGCAGAGCTTCAGAAGTCTATTACCACGGCCTTCGAAGGAGCCATTGATGATGCAGATATCTCCCAGAATGCTATAAAGCATATTACAGCAACAGGATTTGGTAGAAGAAACGTATCCTTTGTTGACAGTGTGAAAACTGAAATCAGCTGCCATGCTAAGGGTGCCTACCATTTTTTTCCTAAAAAAATTACTATCATAGATATCGGCGGTCAGGACACAAAAATCATCAAGATTAATGTGCAAGGAAAAACACTTGGTTTCAAGATGAACAGAAAGTGTGCTGCTGGAACAGGTACGTTCCTGGAGGAGATTGCGCACAGACTGAATATACCACTGAGTGAGATAAATGCGCTTGCAGCTAAATCCGTTAAAGATACAGCTCTTAGCAGCTTCTGCACAGTTTTTGCATCTACTGAGATCCTCACACGAATCAGAGACGGGGAGAAAATAGAGGATATGGTCAAGAGTGCGTTTGAATCTGTAGCAAAAAGGGTTATTGAGATGTACACACTAGAAGGTACAATAGTAATGACTGGCGGTGTGGTAACGTACAATGATATCATATTGAAAATCCTATCGAAATACGTTGGAAATGATATTTTGACTCCACCAGATCCACAATTAACTGGTGCTATTGGGGCAGCACTGTTTGCAAGGGATGCAGCAAAAGATTAAAATCATATCTCTCCCTATTATGTGATAACTATGTTTGACAGGACCTTAGATTATGACTTCCCGCTCTATAGGCCGCCCAATGAAGCAGCCTCTGCTCTTATCCGTGCCACTAGGGGCTGTCCTTGGAACAAATGCCTGTTCTGCACGATGTATAAAACCCTTAAGTTCAAGCCCAAACCTGTAGAGGAGATCAAAAGAGATATAGACAAGGCAGCAAAGATCTATAAAGGGGCAAAGACAGTATTTATAGCCGACTCTGACAGCCTTGTTATGAAAAACATAGAAGAGATTATTCGGCATATAAAACTACGTTTTCCAGACAGTGATCGGATTACCTCCTATGCCCGGGCCAAGACATTGATGAAATTAGGAGTTGATCGTCTAAAGAGAATTAGAGAGGCTGGACTTACCAGGGTACACGTAGGCCTAGAATCAGGAGACAAAGACACTC
>JABUBK010000243.1_pt1 | contig 12440 bp, 16 predicted proteins | sample 7332671 | NCBI WGS metagenome assembly JABUBK01 (sample SAMN07256342, study PRJNA390944) | subsurface metagenome | isolation source: Methane hydrate marine sediment | place: Pacific Ocean: Eastern North Pacific, ODP site 1244 | collected 2002
AACGGGGGGGTGTCGTGAGTATCGTCGTGGATACTCATCGGATAGGTTTCGGTCAGTTTCTGCTTACTGATTGTATAATAGAACTGTCCGTTTTGAGTAGGCACTTTGAGTAGGGTATTCGCGTGTTCACCTGCGTTCCGAAGCTCAACGACAAACCGCCGAATAGTGCTTTTTGATTTTCCAGTTAAATGCATTGCTTGTTGGATTGTTAAAAATTCATCTTCTTCCATTGATTTGTGTAATTTTTACTTTTTGATTTATCTCAACCTTTCTTAATTCATTATACCTTTTTACGAGACAAGCAGCAACTATGCTGCGGATTTCTGCATCTCTAAAAAGGGCATTATTAACCATCTGCTCAAGCTCTCTTTGGTCAGCTTCAGGAATATAGATGATTTTATCAAGTTTATTTTTCATCGGGGAAAGAAATTGGATAGGGGAGTGGGAGAGTAATGATTACCACTTGTCCCTAAACTCTCTTATGACATCTTCAGGTGAAATGTTGAGATAAATTTCAGTTGTTGTTAGCCTGTCGTGCCCCAGAAGCATCTGTAAGGCTCTACTGGATAGTCCTTTTTTAACGCAGTTGACAGCAAAGGTATGTCGGAAGATATGGGGGCTGATTGGTTTTGAAATACTCGCTCTATTGGCTACTTGTTTGACTACTCTATCAACGGTTCGTTTTGAAAAACCTATTGTGTCGTTTTCGGTAAACTGATGTTCAAGCAAGATTCTTACTCTTTCAGTCATTGGGACAACTCGCCGTTTTGATTTTTTGCCGTAGGAACCGCCTTTGCCAAAAATGACCAGTCTTTTTTCCTGCCATTGTATGTTGTCTTTTGTTAGACCGACAAACTCCATAAGTCTTAAACCTGTATCAAGTAAAGTCCAGACAACAAATTTTTCTCTGAAGGTCTCACAAGCGTTCGTTATCTTGTTGACTTCTTCATCATTGAGCGGTTCTCTTTTGTGTTGATATGGCATAAGTTATTCCTTTTTGCTCTTAAGTGTATTGTCTACGAAAAGATATATTCAGTGTAGCATAGAAATAGGGGAATGGCAAACTTTATGCAAAAAGTCGCCAAAATGGCAACTTTTGTTAGAAGGGAATCAGGAGAAAATGCGGGTTTATGGGTAGGGTAAAATGGAAAATGGCAAACTTATGTATAGATGTTGCCAAAATCATGCCCCTGTTTTCTGGTTCTCGTATTTCTCAACAGCTTTCAGAGCTTCGGGAGTATCGATAACTTTCAGTAGAGAAGCAACATAAATTTGGCGTCCCCAATTCTCATCGCCTAGTGTGAATATCTCACTGCCTAGTGCGTGTATCAAGGCTGGGACGGCTGGTTTACCAATCTGGCGTATAGCCCTCCTTAGTGCCTTATCAGTAGCTTTGTGAACAAACCAATTCTCGTCATACAGTCCGTCTATTAAAACAGGGACAACTACCGTATGACTAACATTACCTAATGCTTCAATAGCAGCTATGCGGACATTATCATCGTCCGAACGGGATGCTTCTATTAAGGTCTGAACGGTTGTAGGAATCGGTTGAATCGTATCAAGGAGTTTTTTGATACCAGCATCCCAGTTCTTGTAGAGTTTAACATACTCAAGATTCTGCAAGGTTCTTCCTGCACCAATGTCAAGGTCTGGTATCTTGCAGTTGTTCAATTTGACAGGAATAAACCACGTTGCGTCGGTCGGTCTTTGGCGCAGTTCATCTATAGCTAGAGTAAGCTCTTCATTCATATACGTCTTCTTACGTTGATGATACTGTTTAGAGAAGCAAGCGATAAAGAAAGCACCATCTTGTATTGCTCTCCGAATTGCCTGCCGCCAGTCAACGCCAAGAGCTTTGTCTCTTAGGTCAAGCCAGACAATAACTCCTTGTGCTTCTAGGTTGCCGTATAGCCGTTGAACTAGCTTTTTGTTATTGCGGACATAAGATATAAAAATATGCGCCAATCTTCCTTCACCACCTTTCCATGGAAGATATGATTCTGCTAACTGATTATAACATATGAATGGCGAAGGGCGTCAAGAATTATTGGGGTGGAACGGGGCGGGGGATTGGGAAATGGCAAAGAATTATACAGATGTTGCCACAATATTAGCATGGCACTCAGTAGGTCAAGGTCGTTTTTTAGTCCATTTGCCTGATTGTAATGCCGTGCGTACTTTTCATGGCACCATCTGTCTTCAGAATATTGAGTATTTTTTCTTTCATCATTTTACCCCACCGTATCAACTGTAATTCCGAATTCACTTTTAATTGCGAAGGAATTTCTTTGATGAATCCAAGGTTTATCTCTCTGCTGTAAAAAGCATAACTGTAAATTTCAAATTCATCTTTGAGTTCTGATTCCAGCTTTAGAATAAAGTCCTGCATTGTCGAGTAGGATTCTTCTTTTCTGAAGGTTATATGCATTCCTATAGTATATTTCATCATTGAATCCTTTCGGAGTTTACCAGAGAAAAAAAGAGAAACAACGCCTTAAATATCTATTTGGGGTAACAGAAAAAGACAAGATCTAATCATCTGTCCCTATTCCCAGAACTAACACTGGTATATCAATGTCAGCTTCCCCTCGATGTTCCAAGTCCCAAACGAACTGCTCAAAATACGAAACGCCAGTAGACATCTCCTGGGCGAATCTCTTTACGGGAACTATCTCAACCCCGACATCTATTATTCCTTGATTGTGAAAGATAGTCATTTTGGCTGCTACGTTATAGACCATAAACGAGTATTTGCCGAACTGGACTTCCACTCCCAGTTTCTCTTTTACATAATCCATTGCTCGGAATCCAGAATAACTGTATGCTGGCAGGTGGGCGGCGATTCGCACATCATATTTCCATCCTCTTGCCTTGAATTCTTCCTTGAATTTTACGTTTAAGGTTTTCGGGGAATAAAGCTTTTTTCCTGGCATCGTCTTTTCTTTAGATATTTTTGTCTTATGGATATCGGAATCCACGGATGAGATTACTTCCAGTATCTCATCATAAAGCTCATCATACTCTTCAAAGATAATCGCTTCGCCGTCCTTGTGGGAGTAATCATAGATGACCTTCATTTACCCTCCTCGCTCGTAAAGGGACTTTTCGTCAATGCCAGATTGTTTGGCGGCTTATAGACGGGCTTGTCAGGCCGTATTGGTAGTTTGCCCAAATGAGCAAGTTGAACTCGCTCACAGGCAACATCGTAATACTCTTTCATAATCTCAGAACCAGCGGCTTTCCTTTTATTCATTATCGCAGCCACAGCTGCTGTACCCACTCCCATAAATGGGTCAAAGACAATATCGCCTTCATTTGACATAGAAAGAACTAATCTTTGAATAAGCCCTACTGGAAACTGGCAAGGATGGGAAGTCTTTTCTATATGATTGCTTTTAACATTCGGAATATCCCAGACATCTGAAGGATTCTTGCCTTTGGGATTACCAGAGTATTTTCCAACGTTCGGACCTTTGAAGTGTTTTTTACCAGGATATTTTTGAGGCACACGCACAGCATCAAGATTAAAAGTATATTCATCGCCTTTTGTAAACCAAATAATCGTCTCGTACCTGCCAGAGAAACGCTTTGAACAATGAAGACCGTGTCCAAAATGCCATACAATACGATTCCTAAGTTTCAGACCGTGTTTCTTAAAACAATCATAAAGCAGTATGTCAAGGGGGATAATTTCGCTTTTGTCTACATAATTCCCTACCTCCCAACAGATACTCCCCCCCACCTTAAGCGCTCTAACGCACTCATCAATTACCTGAGTCTGTTGGGTAACATATTCTTCAATATCCAGCTTTGTTTCATATTCTTTACCAATATTGTATGGCGGTGAAGTTACGATTAGCTGAATACATTCATCAGGTATTTGACCCAACAAATCTAAGCAATTCCCAAGATATAAGGTAACAATATTCTCTTCAGAGAATGATGTGTGAATTTCCCACTCTTTCTTCTGGAGGTCAAACAAATCTCGCTCTATAGGCACAATCGTTTCTCTCCTTTATGAAAGTTTATGGTCAATAGTTTAACCCAGAAACCAGCGCTTGTCAAAGCGATTATATATAGGGGTGGTAGAAATCATCAAACCCATTCTAGAAGAAAAAGCAGAAGAAATTGAATTTTGGAATTGGCATTGCCCGTGGTGAAACCCTTAATGCCATCGTAGCATCGGAGAAATATCGAAATATTGGAGAAGCCATAATGCTTTTGAAATGGAGTGCATTATTCGCCGTTCTGTTTCTAATTTGTGTTAGTAGGGGTAAAAGTGATTTTTTTTAATCGTGCCCTTGCAGCTTTATAATAAACCTTGTCAATTTCTATTCCAATAAATCTCCTGCCCAAATTCAGAGCAGCTACGCCTGTCGAAGCTACCCCCATAAAAGGGTCAAGGATTGTATCGCCTTCGTTTGAAGCTATTTGAACGATTTTTTCTAAAATAGATACGGGTTTCTGTGTCGGGTGCTTTGGCTCTTTTAGTCTTTCCTTGCCCATACAAATTGGAGTTTCCAAAAAATTGTGCATTTCATTTTGTCTGGTAAAGTTCCAAGTATGCCCTTTGTTCCAGGCACAAATAATCAGCTCACAGCTATTAAGAAAACCAGCCCGCCTTATTTTCGGGGCAGGATTAGTCTTATGCCAGACCATAAACTGAAAGGTGTCAAATTGAGGGTCAAAGGCTTCGTGCCATTTTCCCAGCAAGTTATAGCTCGTGAAGGCAAAAAGGTTGCCAGTTGGCTTTAGAATCCTTTTGAACTCGGGAAGCCAATGTTTAGGTGTGAACTCAATTTTATCCCAGTCAGCAATATCGTTATTGAAATCCTTTCGCCAATTCATTTTGATATTGCCATTTGAATACATCCCCAGATTATAGGGTGGGTCTGTCAAGATAAGGTCTACAGAGCTTGTAGGTATAGTTTTAATCTTCTTATAGCTGTCCCCCAATATATTTTTGTAATATTTGAAATCCTTCATAGTTATCCCAAGTAGGTTTTTTTAATGGAAAATAGGGCTTGTTTGATTAACGGGGCGTGCTTTTTATATGTTTCCAGTACGATATCATAACCTTCATCAGATTTGCACACAAAGTTCCAGAAGTCCTTGCCGATTAGCAGTTCTTCTTGTGAGAAGAACTGCCTTACCCTTTCCTGTTTCCACTGTTTACCTTCACCAAACCTATTGTAGGCTGTCGCAAAGTAGATTTGTATTGTAGTATCTGGTTTTTGGGTATTTGAGAGTATGGCATATTGTTCCAGAATAGCTTCTTTCTCTGAACGAGCTTTCTTGTTGTCTAGGTCGCCACCAATCTTGAGTTCAATTAAGGAATGCACTCCTGTCTTTTTATCTATTAGGTAATAGTCGCTGTCGTGCCTTTTGCTCCTTAAGCCCGTGGTGTGTTTCGTTCTAAGGCACTGGTAGTCTTCTACTTTTGGTTTTCTCTCTCGCCTTTTGTATGATTCTAATATCTCTGCTATTTTTCTGGTTTGCTCAATGCTTAGTGTTCCTTCAACACTTCTTTTTACCTGAAAAGACAGGCTGGCGATGTTCATTGCTAATTTCTCAAGCATATTGCCCAGAGAGCTGTCAAAAGAACGCACCAGAGCCGTGTAATATTGTATCTCTTCTCCTAGAATGGAAATAAAAACATTGTGGATTTTCATATTGATTGTGCCGTTTGGATTATCAACTTCTATTTGGTGCCTGTCCCTGAAGCTATTGGCAAAAGTTTCCACTGAATTTTTCACCAGCGCTTTAATGGCGTCTTCTTTTTTTACGGTTGTATTGGTCATAGTTTTACCGTGTTTAATGGAGTCTTTTATTGAGTATAGAGCATCAGAGGAAATCGTCAAGCATCAGGCATCCGTGGATTTGACATTCCATCCGTCCATGCTAACCTGAAACCATCCAAAGCCCTTTGAAAACAAGGAAAGGAGTTGAGCGAAATGGACAAAGAGACCAATGACGCTTTGAGAAAAAGCATCCCAAATATAGCGCCGCCAAATCTTTTGGTGATAACCAGAGGCATTGCAGATTTAGGACCTGAAGCTGTCCGTGACATCCTTCAGGAAGTAAAGGAGTTCAATGACTTCAGTGAGGACAATGACCCTTGGGATGAGCATGATTTTGGCTCTTTCTTATATCAATCAGAAGAACCAGAAAAGAAAATCTTCTGGAAAATTGATGACTATGCTGGCCAAGAAGGTTATAATCTTGTGCTTACTGTGATGTTAGCTGAAGAATACTGACCAGAAAAGAGGCAGATAAAAGTGAAGGGAAAGAACGCAAAGGCCAAATGGGTGGATTTCAAAGCATTGAAAGAAAAGGTTGAAATAGTGGATATTCTCAAGCATTACGACCTACTGGATGGTCTCACAAAGCGAAAGAACTACGAGCTTGTCGGTTTCTGTCCGATTCACGATGAGAATCGCTATAACAAGAGTTCGTTTTGCGTGAACATTGAAAAGAATGTCTTTAAATGCTTTGCTTGTGGCGCACAGGGGAACATTCTGGATTTTGTTGCTCAAATGGAGGATGTAAACATCAGGCAGGCGGGGCTTTTGATTGTAAATTGGTTTGAGATAGCTGATAAAAGACAAAAGAGAGTTGGGGGAAAAGGGAAATCTGATGGGAAAATAGTAAAGTCTGAAAAGGCAGTTGCCAATCCGCCATTAACTTTTGAGCTAAAAGATTTGGATATCAATCACCCTTACATACGGGAAAGGGGATTGGAGAAAGAGACTATCAGGGAATTCGGTCTGGGGTTCTGCAAGCGTGGGTTAATGAAAGATAGGGTCGCTATACCTATCCACGATGAGAATGGAGAGCTGGTAGCCTATGCTGGACGATTTGCAGGGGACTCACCAGAAGGGGAACCCAAATATAAGCTACCGCCGAAATTCCAGAAGCATCTATGCCTCTATAACTTCCACAGAGCCAGAGACCTCGCTGGAGAAAAGGGGTTGGTCTTGGTGGAGGGCTTCTTTGACGCTATGAAGGTCTGGCAAGCTGGCTTTAAGAATGTCGTTGCTTTGATGGGGACTGTGCTTTCTGATGAACAGACCCAACTGCTGTTTGAAGCTTTGGCTCCTGATGGCAAGCTCGCTCTGATGCTTGACCCTGACGAATCAGGCCAAAAAGCAACGAGAGAGATTGTAGAGCGGCTGATAATCAAACTCTATATTAAAGTTGTTGACCTTCAAGAAGAGAGTGTGCAGCCTGACGAGTTGTCAGAGGAGAGGATAAGGGCGGTTCTTGTTGAGTAGGTTTGCGGATACCTGAAAGGCTCTTGAATATCAAGGGCCTTTTTCTGTTCCAGTTATCGCGTGATTCAGTGTTTTACATTCCGATTTTCCCCTTGACTATCTCAAATGCTTTTTTGTATTCTTTGTTGGGGGGGGGTGTTCTGATGGAGATTATTGGTGATTTATGGGATAGTATTAAAAAATGGTTGACTGATAATAAAGACTGGTTCCCTACTGTAATTGCGATTTCAGCCTTATTTATTGCTATTCTTACATCAATAATTCCTATTATTGTCCGTAGAATAATAAGAAAGAAAAAATATAAACCGAAATTTACTTTAGATGTCGTTCGTCCACAATTCCATACAACAGTTGTATCTCCTGATAATTCCAGAGAGAAAGATACAATCCTTATACTTGACCGAATGTTAAGTAATACTGATGATGAAACTACTATTACTGGACATACACTGAGAATTTTATCACCACATAAGTATAAATTCAAAACAATTCAACCATTACACGAAGGAGATAGCTACTATTTTGTGCACAAAGGAAAGACTATAAGGAATATTGTTCAATACAAAAAATCTTTAGTTCAACCTCACCCATTAGACACTGTAAATGTATATTTCAGAGTTCCTTTTGTTATAGATGAAACCACAGCGTATTTGGAATGCAAACTGACAATATATATTCATAAGAAAAATAGAAAATGGTTTCTAAAAAATCGTAAGATTTCTCGTAAATTCAAAACACCTAAAAAGGAAGATTGATACAATGGAAGAATGGATTAGCGTCAAAGGGTGGCTTTTTCATTGATTCAATATGTTGAGTTTGTAAAAGTTCAATATAAATGGAGCTTGTAATGCCCGCACGGATAGCAGTATCTGCCTTGCTCAATGATTTTATTGCATTTTTTACATCGTAGCTCGGGTTTATACGGGCTGCCTTTTCGGAGGCGTCTCCCATACTTCCTTTCCAGCTCTTTTTTTTTGGCTAATGTTATATAGGGCATATTTTTGGCTCAAAATAAAGTCGGCGGTAAGCGTGGTTGACCTTTTTTGAAAAGTTAAGCACTACTCACTCTGCTCGCAACTTTTCAAAAAAGGTCAACTTAATCTTGCGAGACCCCTTAAATCCTGTCGGATCCCAGAAAAAAGGGCCTAAGACCTCCGACCCGAGATAAGCCTTAGCTTCTCACCAATTTTGGAAAAGCCTGTGCTTGAAGCTTTTCCAAAAATTTTGTCTCGGAGAAGCCACAGAGGACAAGTTGACCTATGCTTTATAATAACAAAATTTTTGGATTGCTCAATAGGAATGAAAACTAATTGAAAAGTGCCTTATTTTGATTATCATTGGGCACTTTCCAGATTGCCGTAAAAAGAGCTTCAGGAGTGATGTCTTGTATGTCTGCAAAATAATACATTAGATGAAATTGCTGCGGTCTTATCTGGGTGGTGGCATTTAAAAGGCTGGAGACTCGGTCTGTAATGGTAAGCACTCTGAACCCAGATATATTCAAATGCTGCCTATAAATCTTGTCCATTCTATAACGAGCATATCCCAGCATCTTGCGTCTGAATCTGGCTGGTTCCATTGTCCCCCTGTCTACTTCCAAGAAAAAATGATGCTGGCGATTGTCAGGCACTTCTAAAGTGAAAAATCCGTCTGGAACCACAGGAATAGTCCGTCCTGCTTTCTCTGGGTCTTTCACTCTGACGGCTTTGGGAAGCTCTCCTGCTTTTTTAATTTTCAGGTCTGCCTCATACTTCCAGTCCTTGACCTTATAATCGTTTGCTTTAGTACCTGCACACAATGCCACTCTGAACTGGTTTATCTCAAGATAGTGGTCAAGAAAAAGAGGCTTTGGGTCTTCAAACCTTAATCTTGACTCGTTTATTTGCTTTCTATCAATCTTCAGATGTTTGGCTAAACGAGATACTCCATCCTTGCCCAGAGCATAGACAATTTCTGCTGACCCGACTACCACTGGTCTGAAAATTCTATGTACCGTTCCTGCGTCAAACAGTTCTCTCAATCTAACACAAGCTCTCTTGTGGGTTCCAAAGAAAAGGGTGGCTATCTGGGAGGTAGTCAGCATACCATATTCAAAAAGGGCAGTTAAAATTGTATAGTCCCTGTCCCTTAGCTGTATGGATTTAACTGGTTGCGGCGTAAATCTATTCCGCTTCTTAGAAGGTGAATCCATCGTCAGCCTCTTGTTCAGTGATAGACTCTTCTGGTTTTGTCCGACAATATTTTGCTCTGGAGGCTTCAATTATTTCGTGTGGTTTAGTGTGAGCTTCAGTAGGCTCTGGCGGTAGAACAGTAGACATTGTAAAAGTGTTATCAGCCGTTCCCATACGAGTAAAAGTACAAAATCTGGAAAGTTTGACAATATCGTCAGCAGTAATCTGGTCTGATAGTTCACCAGCAATTGCTCTACCGTCTTTGTGGCTGGAATTAAATACAAACCAAGTGCCTACATTTCCTATAATAGCGTCTCGGATAACAGTCGGCAACTGACTAGCAAATTGATGGGCCACCGTTAAATAGAGCTTGTACTTGCTGGATTCTGATAGGATTTCTTTGAAGCTCTCATTAGTAAAGTTTTGGAATTCATCTACATAGAAATAAAACGGGACTAAATCTTCAGTAGCTTGGGCTGCTCTAGCCAGTGCTGTTAGTTGGATTTTGGACACTAACAGTCCGCCAAAGACATTAGAGATATGTTCGCCTAATACACCTTTGGACAAAGAAGCCAAGAATATCTTTCGGTTATCCATTGCTTCTCGCAGATTGAAGGTGGTTTCCCTTTGACCAAGTATGCTGCCGACCAATGAGTCTCCCAGAATAGCAAATAGTCTTCTCTTCAGAGCGCCAATACTTGAAGCCTGATATGTGGGGTAAAGGTCAACCCAGAAATCTCTTAAAGAACCAAGCGGGTCTTTTATCCTCATCTAGCACTTCATAGCGAAATCCTTCGTCGTTTATCATATTGGCAACATCCAGCAAGCTGTATATGCGGCTATCATCAGCCAGTAAAGTATCAACTGTGGTTCGTATAATAGTGGCAATGTTGTCTCCCCACGATGCGTCCTGAAATAATCTTCTGAAAGCCACAACAATATCGTTTTTGACTAAACGCCTTTCAAGTCGGGTTTCTGCTTGAAACATATTGAAGCCAATCGGATATTCCTCATCGGCGGGGTCAAAAAGGATTACATCGTCCATTCTTTCTTTTGGGATACGGGGCAGAATCCATTCTTTAATCAACGCTCCGTGAGGGTCAATCACTGCTACGCCATTGCCATTCTGAATATCCTGCAGAATCATACTTGCCATTAGAACGCTCTTACCTTGTCGAGTTTTTCCCACGATATAGGCGTGTTGAATTCGTAAATCATCGGGAATATAAACTTTGTGCTCTGCTGCAAAGAATCGGTTGAGCCCAACAATCGGACCTTGTTTACCTTCCTGCCATATAAACTCATCTGGAGCTTCAATTGGGTGCTCAAACGCTGACGGATAAGCCTTTGCTAAAGCCATTATCGCAGTTTGGACATAGCGAAAATTAAGGATTCCTTCTCTGGGAAAATTTTCTATGATTCTATTCAGAATTGGTTCTAAATCACTGGTCTTGGTCAATTCTGCCTGATGCCACCGTAATACTTCGTGCAAAAACATAACTGGGGAAACAGGAAAACCAACAGGTAAATCTTCAAATATCTCCAGAAATCTCTCTTTTGAGATATGGAACATACTGGCTTCCTGCCATATAGACCTCTTATAGTCTCTGGGAGATGATGGCTCCATAAGAAGGTTGGGCTGGTCAGAAAGCCAATATCCTTCCTTGTCGTGAACAAACCAAGAACCACAACGAGCACAACCATAAGAATCTTTTTCCACCTGCATACTGCAAAGAGGGCAATGATAAATCAGGGGTTTCTTCCACCAAGATTTCTTTTCTTCTGGTCGGTCTGAAGGATTAAAGATCCACGCCAAGTATGTATCTTGGATATGTTTACAGAAGCTTGCTCTTTGCTCATTCGTGGACCTGACATTTGCTCTTTCCCCTTTCAATGTTATTGACAAACCGCACTAAATATGTTAAGGTTAAATTACAGGAGGTGATATAGATGAAAAGAATCTATAAACGATACTTAACAAAAATGCGTGTTTATATAATGCGCATCAAAAGGAGTCAGTTAGCTGACCTGTCAAAAGCAGCTTACCGCAAGTATTATGTCTATCCCAGAATCTATCGGAAAAATAAATCAGCGTCTGAGAAATCGGACGCTTTTCGTTTGCTGTCTGCTAAGACTTGTGCCGTCCGCTTAGGACTTTAGAAAAATAGTTGGGGTGGCAGCTGTGCTGTAATCTTTGATTACCGACTTTTTTATCTTTTCTGATTTTCTTGAGCGGGGCGCACCCCATATACAAAACCGCCAGGAGGGGGAGGGGAATCGTCCTGTTTTCAGTTGTTTGTTAATCGCCATAAAACATTGATAGGTAAGGCTTGTATGCGTATCTCGGATAATAAAAACCCGCGAAATGAATATACCGATGCTATTCGCTATGTTTTTCGCGTGTTTTAGTACCATAAATCATTCAACTATCGGTGTCTTTTATGTACTTAATTATGTGCTTAGTGTACTATCCTCTAACAACGGAATCTTCTCCTGCTTCCACCTTTCCCTGCTTAATGTAGTAGTTGATGTTGGCTGTGGTGCATTTTTTTCTTTTTGCAGCTTCTTTTACACTTATCCATTCATTCATTTAATCCCTCCCCCTATTTTTCCATCTCAACTGGACATTTTTACATCTTCTTTGATTTGCACCCAATCTTCCCATCCGTAGTGTTTTATGGCGATTTGAGCTACCAGTTTCCTCCCTTCAATAAGTGCATTTAGCTTTTCGCGGTCTGCTGTCGGCAGATAACGACAGTAGATGATAAGAGTGTCAGATTCATTGACTGCGTTTATAAAGCTTATTTTACATCCATATTCGTTCATAGAAAAGGAGTAGTAAGATTGTAGGTGTAATGCAAGCCATTCCATTCTGGTAGGTATATATCGTTCTAACCCAGGGGATAAATTACTTTCTTGTGCAACCGCTGGTCTTGCCATAAACAGATAATTTGATATGGCTCCACCCACTAATCCAGAAACAATGGTTAGG
>JABUBK010000244.1_pt1 | contig 12437 bp, 10 predicted proteins | sample 7332671 | NCBI WGS metagenome assembly JABUBK01 (sample SAMN07256342, study PRJNA390944) | subsurface metagenome | isolation source: Methane hydrate marine sediment | place: Pacific Ocean: Eastern North Pacific, ODP site 1244 | collected 2002
CCTTAAATAATTCAGCACATTTCTTTGCATCTTCATATATTTCGACGACACCAAATCGTGTGTCATTTTCCCCTAAGATAACATACTCATACCCTAACTCATTCATAAGTTCAATAATCTCAAGCCTTCCTTGTTTTGCTAGTTCTCTGGGAAAGACATCTCTGTTTCCCACTATAATACCAAACGTTATTTTTTCATGTTTTACTTTAGGAAAAGACATCATATATCTCTCAAAATTTAATTTTAAAAAATTTAATTTTAGTAGTTTAATTTAAGAATTTAAAATTAAAATATAAATTTGTTAACTGCTCAATGAATTTAAGTTCCAAAATCATTCACAGAATTAAAGAACTGTGGGAACAAAAAATATTTAGATATGCCCTGATCCTTCATAGTTTTTATTTTATACTTTCAATAATTCTATTCTTTGCCTTTTATCAAGAAAAAAATGATTTTATTATCTTCTATAATGTAGGAAACATATTTATCAATGATATTGAGAATCTCTACAATCAAACCTATTATTTATGGGATTTTAGATATTTTCCATTGTCAGCATTATTTTTTATTCCATTTTCTATTTTAAATTTTCAAGTAGCATTTGTAATTTTTAATATATGTAATTTAATCCTCAACTTTCTGATTTGTAATATTCTTTTTAAGATAATAATGCTAATAAGAAACGAAGATCATGAAAAGGATGATAAAAGAGTTATTTTATATATATCAATTTACTTAATGGGGTTGCCTCATGTATTGAATTATATTTATGGTCAGATAAATTTATATATCACTTTTTTTATTTTATTATCTCTTTACATTTTTCTTAAATATGATGAATTCAAATGGCAATTAATTGGAAGTATTTTTTTAGGAATAAGTATCATAATAAAACCTACAGCGTTTTTCTTAATACCATTTTTGATTATATTTAATTTCGATTTTGAGAAAAAAAAACTAAGATTCGATTTTTTTAAAAGTGCAATTCGAATAATAGGAGTTATTATACCTGTTTCGTCGAATTTCATTTTATTTTTATTATACCCTGCTATATGGGAAGGATTCCTAGACACTAATTTTACGGGTAGTAATCCAATTGCTCTAAATTTTTCCTACAGTATAACGAAATTAATTACTAATTTTTGTTATTTTTACAACATCCCTTTTAATCAAATTTTTGTTTTATTTGGAGTAATTGGTTTAGTAGGAGGTTTGGGTTTTATTGTTTTTATTATAAATAGATTAGAAAAGGATTCTATTATTTATGGTTATTCTTTTGGAATATTAATTATGTTACTAGCTTACTTTGACTCGTGGGATCATCATTTACTCAATTTAACCCCGATCTTAATAATAATTATTTTTAATATGCCCCGGCAGTCTAAAATTACAGGTTCAATAAAATTAAGTTTATTCTTCTTTAGTTTTTTTGATCTTGCTTTTGTGGGTATTTGGTACCTTACGTATCTGTTATTTCCTTATAATTTTGTGCCAACAATTTTCCTAATTTTAACTTTCTATACGATAAGTAAATATTGTTTAATAAAACGAGAGATGAGAGAGAAGGAGGTCTAAAAAATTGAAACTATTGATGTTTTTATTTAATTTTATTTTACTTTTATTATTATTTAACAGGAATATATTAAATACGACTACTTTAGAATTTCGAGCTGGAGTTAATCATCATTTTTTATATTGGTTAAATAAGAGAGAAAAAAGTATAGATTCTAAATCAAATAAATACTAATAGACGATGAATTTAAACACTTTCTTAATAAAAATAAAAAAACGATTTACAGAGTTATGGGAGTATAAGATTTTTCGAATTGGTGTGATAATTCATTTATTTTACTTTGTATTATCAATTTTTCTAACACTAATTTTTTTCAGATATAGAGCTGATTTTCAGGTTTATTATGCAGCGGCTGAAGTTTTTCTTCATGATATCAATAATCTCTACACCGAAGGTTATATAGTCCCATTTAGATATTTTCCAATTTCAGTAATTATTTTTGTACCTTTTTACTTAATGGGTTTTGATTTAGGGTTTATAATATTTAGTTTTCTTAATCTGATATTGAACATTTTAATCTGCATATTTCTTTATAAAATAGTAATTCTCATTAGAAGAGAAGATCATGAGAGAGATGATGAAAGAGTCATCTTATACATAAGTATTTTCTTAATGGGATTACCTAACATATTTAATTATATTTTAGGGCAAATAAATTTATATGTTACTTTGTTAATTTTAGTTTCTCTTTTCCTATTTCTTAAATATGAAGAAATTAAATGGAATTTATTAGCAAGTTTTATTTTAGGAGTAAGCATCCTTATTAAACCTACTGCAGTTATATTAATTCCATTCTTAATTATGTTTAAATTCGATTTAGAAAAAAGAAAGGTTATTTTTGATTTTTCTAGAAGTTTAATTAGATTAATTGGAGTAATAACTCCTGTTTTATTGAATTTTATATTCTTTTTCTTATATCCATCTTTATGGGAAGGTTTTTTAGCTACAAATTTTACTGGAGAAAATCCAATTGCTCAGAGTTTTTCTTTTAGTATTCCTCAACTTATTATTAATTTTTTCTATTTTTACAATTTATCATTTAATCAAATTTTTATTTTTATGGTGCTTATAGGGATAATCGGCGGATTAGGATTTATAATCTTTATATTTAGGAGACTTGAAAAAGATTCTATAATATATGGTTACAGTTTTGGAATCCTCATCTTGTTACTTGTGTATTTTGACTCTTGGGATCATCATTTGCTTAACCTAATACCAATTTTAATTATTGTTATTTTTGATTTGCCTCGTCATTCACAAATTACAGGTTTTATAAATGCTAGTTTATTTTTCTTTAGTTTTGTTAGTCTTTTTTTTGCTGGTATTTGGTTCCAAATTTATTACATATTTCCCTATAATTTTTTGCCTACTATATTTTTACTTTTATGTTTCTATGGAATAAGTAAATATTGCTTGCTTAAACAATTAAATAATAATATGGAGATGTAATAGATTGAAACGTAAAGTTGTTTTTTTGAATTTTACTCTCCTTTTCTTATTAATTTGCAGTATAATTTCAAATGTAGATGCCACGGAGTATAGTATGGGTGTCCAAAATGATCAAGAATTGATATGGAAATGTAATGTATGTAATCAAATAGAGATGGATAATATTTTTGGCAATGATTGGGATGATTCTGGGATTTTTGAAAATTTAAGTAAAGGGAAAAGGATGAAATGGATAATTAGTAATATAGAAGTTGATGAAACATTCATAAAATTAAATTTTAGCATATGGGGGTGGACTAGCAGAAACTCTTGGGGGTCTAAAGATAATAATTCTCAAATAATCTTTTTTTCCAATCCAGATGATTACCCTAAGAATTTAAATTTCTTAAGTTACTCATCTTTGGTGCCTTTTTGGTTTCCTGTACCCGTAGGAGAATATATGGGGGGGTTAAAGCTGTATAAATGGTATGATGTTGATAATAGGGTGTTACCAACTCTGAATGTCGAAATTGAAAAAGATACAATATTACCGGGATTTCCTTCAAAAGATATCAAAATTATCGCAATTTATGGTGATCAGGGAATTTTAAATTCTTATAAACTCTATACTAAGGGAAATGTAGTCATTGTTGATATATCATTTTATTCATTACCGTTTTATGTGATTCCAACGCTAATAGGATTAACAATAGGCTTATCTCTGAGTTTAATATTATATATTTTTAAAAAAAGAAGATAAGAGTTAGTTTCATAATAAAAATAAGGATAATTAAGAATGAATTTAAAAGAATATATGGTTAAGATAAATAAAAGATTTAGGGAACTTTGGGAGCATAGAATGTTCCGCCTTGCCATTTTGATTCATGTATTTTATTTTATTTTATCAATGATTTTAACATTAATCTTTTTTAGAGAACGTAATGATTTCTTAGTTTATTACGAGGTAGGAAAAGTCTTTACCACAGACATAAATAATCTCTATAGCGCAGATTATTTGTGGCCATTTAGATACTTTCCAATTTCAGCAGCTTTCTTTGTCCCGTTTTATTTATTAGGGTTTGATTTAGGTTTTGTGTTTTTCAATTTTATAAATTTAATTCTTAACATTTTAAGCTGTATTCTTTTATATAAAATAATAATTCTAATTAAAGGGAAAGATCATGAAAGAGAGGACAATAGAATTATCTTATATATAAGTTTATTTTTGATGGGTTTACCTAATTTGTTTAATTATATTTTAGGACAAATAAATTTGTATATCACATTCTTAATTTTACTATCACTTTATTTATTTCTAAAATATGAAACCCTCAAATGGGACTTTATTTCAAGTTTAATTCTTGGAATAAGTGTAATTATAAAGCCAATTACAATTTTCATGATTCCATTCTTATTAGTTGTAAATTTCAAGTTTGAACAAAGAAAATTTAAATTCAATATTAAAAGAAGTTTTACTAGATTGATTGGAGTACTGATACCTCTCTCAATGAATATTATATTCTTTTTAATTTATCCTGCATTATTAAAAGGGTTCATTAATACTAATTTTACTGGGGAGGAACCAATCATCGTTAATCATTCATTTAGTTTATCTAAATTAATTCTAAATTTTTGCATCTTCTATAATATTTCGCATAACCCACTATTGATACTTCTGCTTATTTTATTCATTATTGGGGGAATTGGTTTTTTTGTTTATATTTTCAGAAGAATTAATAATTATTCTATTGTATTTGGATATATTTTTGGTATTTTGATTATGTTACTTGCTTATTATGACTCGTGGACCCATCATCTTTTAGCTTTAACACCTATCTTGATAATCTTAATATTCTATATTCCAAGAGATTCCAAAATAACAAAAAAATACATAAAACCTAGCTTTTTCTTTTTAAGTTTTATTGATTTTGGATTTATGGGAATATGGTTTATCATTCAAAATTGGTTCCCCTTTAATTTTGTAAGTACTATTTTTTTATTATTAATTTTCTATGGCTCAGTAATTTTTTGTTTAACAAAAGATTTGGATTATGAAATATGCTAATTTATCATCTAAAGATTTCCAAGGAATTAGTATTAGTATTTCTCCCATTTACATTAAGTAAAATTTTTATGATGAAAACGTCCATCTTCTAAATAATAACAAATTCTAAATATGATCATTGAAACTATTTAAACAGAAAAGAAAATCCTATATTCTAATAACAAATTAAAACTGCAAAAGAAAAATGTTAGAATTTTATCCTCAGCCATTACTTCTGATCTTTGTTCCTGCATTTACTTTAGGAATTCTTCATACTCTAATTCCATGTGAAGATAAAGCAATATTCTTCTTTTGGTCATTTGGAATCTCCAAAACGCCTAAAAAAAGTGTGTTTATCTTAATACTTTATGGATTGGGGCTAATGACCTCTAATATGATAATTGCCACCGGCACCATTCTAATCAGTTTTATACCACGGATTTTAATTCCAGAAATACATCAATTAGAACCCTATACAATAAATTTTTTTGGAGCGTTGACTTCTATGTTTGCAGGGTTTATTTTATTGTTTTTTTATACAAGAAGAGGGTATATACCTCACTCAAAAAGAAAAGAGGAAATTTTTCAATTTAATTGGGAAAAAAAGAAGACACCTTATCTATTTGGAATTTTAGCGGGATTTGCTCCTTGTATTTTTGAATTTCTCATATATTCTCAATGTTTGACGTATTCATTAAGCAGTGGGTTAGGCTTTATTGATGGAATTTTTACTGTGTTCTATTTTTCATTAGGTACATTTGTTGGCTTATTTCCTTTAGCTTTAGCAAAACATGGGACAGCTCAAATTATTAAATCTGATCAATCAAAAAAGAATTGGGTTTTAATAACCATGATACTTATCATAATACTATTTAATACTGTTGTCATGATCCTATCATATTTGGGAGTTCATGTCTTCCCAGAAGTATCATTTTAGTAAAAAAAAAATTCCATTGATACTAAAAAAAATTGGTCCCCCATTAAAATATTAAGCTAGAGTTTTTTTAAATATAATATAGATTCAAAAATTAAAATAATATTTCGAACTATGAAATGCTTATTCTGTGAAAGCCAAAGAATCGATTTTACGTGTGAAAAATGTAAATCTAGTTTCTGTATTAATCATATAGCAACCACTGAAACACACCAGTGTCGAAAACATAATCTTTTTTATTCAAAAGTAAAAGCTATAGAAAGGAATTACAAATGTACAGTTGTAGAAAATAGTGAATGTCCTGTATGTAAACACTTATTAAGATTAGAGAGGTTATCTTCGGGTCAATATTATTTAGAATGTACCAATCCTGACTGTCCAGAAGCATGGAATTCATATTTAAAGACCCCTGGCTTATTTTTTCCTTCAAAAGAAAAATTAGCAAGAGAAGCAATAAGATATAATCTTATGAAAGGAAATAAAATGATTTTATGCAGTAAAAAATTAAGACATATAATAGGGAGGGAAGTCTGTCCTAAATGCTTCATGGATTTATTAAAAAGAGCTCCGCTAACTAACTTTTCAACCATAATGAATTCATTCAATATTTCTGCAGAGCAAATGATCAAATTCATTAATAAATATATGGAAGAAGAACGAATCTATGGAATTATTGATCAAAAAAATCAGATGTTTTATTATATCTCTTCTGAAATGCGAGAAAAAATATTAGCAAAGTTTCAGGATGAAGGTATAATTAAAGTAGCAGATCTAGGTATAATGCTTGATATGAGTTCTGAGATTGCTATTAAGGTGATTTACAAATTAATTAACCAGTTCCAAATAAAAGGGTCTTTCTCATTAGATAAAGATATTTATTACACTCAAAAACATATTTTGGATAATTTAATAAAAGAAATTAATACTAAAGGCAGGATTGTTTTGAAGGATCTTGCCAATAATTTCCACATTCCAAAGGAACTTGTAAAGTCATTTTGCGTTAATATAATGAGAACAAAATCTGTTAACGGGTTTTTTGCTGATCGTGGAAATGAAATTATTACAGCAGATCAGATCCATAAGGATATTAAAAGTTTTTCTAAAGAAACGGGATTATTTGAGCTTTCAAAGTTAGCGGCAAAATTAAAAATCGCTGTAGAATTAGCAAGAAAAAGCCTTCATGAGCTAATTAAAACCGGTAATATTAAAGGAATCTTTACACAAAGAAGAGAATTCATGACAAATAAATATATGGAAAAGAAAATAAAAGAACTTGCTCGAGCATATAGAACTATGCCTTTAAGAGAACTTTCTAACAGATTAGGGGTATGAGTATGTTATCTTAGGGGAAAATGACACACGATTTGGTGTCGTCGAAATATATGAAGATGCAAAGAAATGTGCTGAATTATTTAAGGTAAACCGAGAAAAAATCGATGGTATTGTAGTTGTATTACCAAATTTCGGAGATGAAAAAGGAGTAGCTAACACTCTTAAATTATCAAATCTTAATGTTCCTATTTTGATTCAGGCATCTTCAGATGATATTGATAAAATGGACCGCATTCATAGAAGAGATGCGTTTTGTGGAAAAATATCCGTCACAAGTGTATTATATCAATATGGTATTCCATTTACACTAACTAAATATCATACATGTCCTATAAAATCTGATATTTTTAGAGAAGATTTAAAGAGATTTGAAAAAATTTGCACAATTGTGAAAAAACTTAGAACCGCAAGATTAGGCCAAATTGGAACAAGACCAAACGCTTTTGAAACTGTGAGATATAGCGAGAAAATTTTACAATTACATGGGATTACGATTGAACCAATTGATTTATCAGAAATTTTTGGAGAAATTCGTAGATTAGCAGATGGCGATCCTAAAGTAAAGGAAAAAATTCAATTCATTAAGGATTATACACCAACTACAACATTTCCAGAAGACGGCATATTAAAGTTAGCAAAACTATCAGTTGTTGTCGAGAATTGGGTATTGGAAAACGAATTGGATGGTTTTGCTTTACAATGTTGGCCAAGCATTCAAGATAATTTTGGGATTGTTCCCTGTGCCGTCATGAGCATGTTCAGTGAAGGTTTAGTACCCGCGGCTTGTGAAGTAGATATTGCGGGTTTAATTGGTATGTATATTTTGCAAGTAGCAACCGAAACACCTTCGGCAATTTTAGATTGGAACAATAATTATGGTGATGATCCAAATAAAATGGTTCTTTTTCACTGCAGTAATCTTCCAAAATCATTCTTTAAAGACACCAAGATGACAATCCACCCTATTATTTCAGATCTTAAAGGCGATGACCATAGTTTTGGAGCTATTCAAGGAAGAATTAAAAGTAAACCGTGTACATTATTAAGGATTGAAACTGACGATATTTTCGGAGAGATTAAAGCCCTTTTAGTAGAAGGAAATTATACAGATGACCCTCTAGAAACATTTGGAGGTTATGGAGTGATAGAGATACCTAATTTACAAGATGTTTTAAAGACATTATGTAAAGAAGGTTTTGCACATCATGTAGCTGTTTCATTGAATAAAGTTGGAGATATTGTACTTGAAGCTCTTTCAAACTATTTGGGATATAATATTGTCTATCCTAATAAAACAATATAATTTTTTGATTTTTTTCTTTTAAGGAAATTAGAATGATTTGTATCTCTATGATTTCTGCATTTTGGCCAAGTCTGGATATTTTTATATAGTAGTTTATCAAAATAAATTTGATAAACATAATTTTAACAAATAAAATCATATTTTTTAAAGGAATTGATATTAATGAACGAAAATCTGAACGCCCAAAATAATTGTCCTGCATGTGGTAAAGAAAATAAATTAGACTCCAAATTTTGCAAATTTTGCGGAGCTAATATGGTTACAATTGATTTTCAAACCATTGAAATATCTCAGACTATGAGATTTAGAAAAAATAGTTTTTCAATTTGCTGTATATTTTTTATTGTTTTAATATTTTACGTTTCTTTAGTGGTAATGCCAAGTTTATTGAACCCTTTTGAAGCATCTATTGCGGCAGGTCTTTTAATTGTACTCGTTGGAGGAGGTAGTTTTCTTGGTTTGTTATACATTCTATGGGTGTACCGTGGTGCGGGTATCCGTAGAATATTTTCCATTTCACCTAACGGCATTAAAATAGTGGTTCCAAGAGAACCGATTTTTGAAGTCAATTGGTCTGAATTCGATTTAATTCAATTACATAAATTTTCTGGTGGTCACAATAATAAATTATATAGATTTTACTTCATTTCAAATGATGAAGTATATAAAGATTTTATTATTGAAGGATCATTGCATTTTAGTGGGGTAAATTGTAGAGCAATTGTATCTCAAATGGAACGATACGCAGTAAAAATGAATAAACAATTTATTAGGGGCAGAAGAAGAAGGAAAAAAAAATAACTTTTGAAGAAATTTTATATGAAGTATTAGTTACTTATTTAGGATGGAATGTTAGAGCTCACTTTCAAAGTAAATTCAGGTTCTAATACTCTTTTTATTCCATTTTGATCAATTACAACTCTAAACTTTTTATAATAAAATTTGTTTACTTTCTTTCCTTTAAATGTTGTTAGCTTTAAAACAAGATTTAAATGATATACTTTTGAAATGGATATATTTTCAATCTCTTTATTATTTACATTCCACTTTGATAAAAATTGGATGGGATCATCCGCATATCTTAAAAAGCTTCTAATGTTAAAACGAATAACATCTGAAATATCTTTTCTTCTTGTATGATATTGTTTGATTTTTTTATTTAACAGTGTTATTTTTTTTTTATATAGAATTACTTCTTCTGGTTTTCCTTTTTCCTCTATTGACCTAATATTACTTGATCTCCGTATACTTAAAATTTTTGGAGGAATTTTGCTTTTTCTTATAAAATCTACCGTTTCTTTACTTTTTCCAATAACCTCTCTTTTAAATCCATCCACTATATCAATACGCTGATCTGGTAAAAATGACCCTACAGCTCTCTGTGAAACACCACGAATATTATCCTTTATTCGATCCTTCAACATGTATATTACAACTGTAGCAATAATGAAAGGAACTGAATATGTTGTGAATAATGAAAGGATTAAAAAGCCAAAGAATAATGAAAAGAACATCGCAACTCCTGCTGCTACTGAATAAAAAATTTCTAATGATGAAGATTTCGGATCCTTCTTCTTTTTTTCTAAATATAAAACTCTTTGGACATATTTTTTCATAATCCCTTCTTGGTAAGAAAAAGTCTCATTATTTCCCTTTTCAAGAATAATTAATGGACTCTTTAAATTTTCCCGATACTCTTGTTCTTTCTTAATTATCGCAATCATTTGATTTTTGATTTCCTGATTAATTTCAATTTCAAAAATCTTAATGGATCTTGTAACCCAATTCTCAATCTGAAAACTAATATATTCATCAGTAAATTTAAATGCCTCATGCAATTTTATTGGAATTTGTGACATTAAAAACTTATTTTTCATTAATTCCAGTTTTTCACGTAATTTTTTTATTGATTTGAGATAGGAATTTATCATTTCTGAGATATTGAATTGCTTTTTAAAACTGTGATAATTAGTCTGGATGTATCTAAATTGATCTCTCAAAGTTGCTTTAATTATGCTCGCATTTAAGCACAATTCTCTTTGGATTTTAGTTAAGAGATCTTTAGATGAATTTCCATATTCAACATCTTTCAAACCTTTCAAGATTATGTTCATTGGAGAAAGCTCGTTTCGCTCATCTATTATTCCATCTATAGTCATCTTGGGTGTCTTAAATCGAATGTAATTATTTATATCTGAAAAAAATTGCTCTCTACTGTATGAGTCCTTATTTATGTGAAGAGAATTTGGAATGAAGAGATATGTAGCTAGAAGATACATTGTTTTCTTTTTTTCTGTTGTTTCTAAAGTATAATCTATTTTAGATTCAAAATTATATAGATCGTGACGTTCAATTAGAGATTCCCTCCAATTACTGATTTTTTCATCATTTTTGGTTTTTTTAATCGTCAATATTTCATCGCTTTTTTCTCTTTTTTAATAAAATGGATTCAAATTTCGTAATATTCTCTACTATCTTGTAAAATTAGAATAAAGAGATATCTTTAAATTTTTTGTTAGTCTCTACAGTCTACATAATTCTATCCCGAGACTTTCTATAACTCAAATATTTTATGATTACTATATTGTTTTGCAGTATTCTATTTTTTTCTTTTTATTGAGATCTTTTTTTGAAAAAACCCTGATTCAACAATTTTATTTTTAGTTTCACTAAAATCTGTGAGAAGTTCAAATGGATAATAATTTTGAGTCTGCTTTTGATAATCGAATATCCTATTTCTTGTCAAATATATCGAGTACTCTGAAATATCGCATCCTATCCATCTTCTTTTTAATTTTTCAGCCATTAAGAGAGATGTTCCAGAACCACAAAAAAAGTCGGCGATTAAGTCATCTTCATTAGAACCTATTTTAATAATTCTTTCAAGCAGATCATGGTGCTTTTGCGTAGGAAAACCAGTCCACTCTTTTGATGCGGGTTGCATACAAGGAATTCGCCATACATCGTCCATCTTTTTGTCAGTTACGATTCTATATATTACATGTCCATTCTCATCTTTAGTATTTTTTAAAACGCCATTCACCATCTCTCTCTTTAATTGCTTTCGGGGTTTTTCACGGGGTATCCTTATTTGATTGAAAGTATAGTTATTAGATTTTGAATAAACTAAAATTGTATCATGAGCTCTTGGCAGATTTTTCTTTCCCGCAGAATATTTGTTATAATAATACCAAATAATATTATTGACAAACCTTCTTTCTCCAAAAATTTCATCTAAAATTAACCGAATGTAGTGATTCGCATGCCAGTCTGAGTGGATAAAAATTAAACCTGTTTTTGACAGAATTTTCTTAAATAATATTATCCTATCGTATAGCATTTGTAAATAGGAGCTCAAATCTCTATTCCAATGGTCGTAATATGCAATAGAATCATAAAATTTATCACTTTCTTTTATTTTGATTTGGTAATTAGTACCAGAAAAGAAAGGCGGATCTATATAAATTAAATCTATTTTTTCTTTAAAATTATTTAATAAAAAAAGTAAAACTTCTAAATTGTCACCCCAAAATAGTTTATTCCTCCACAATTTGGAGTTATTGATAGTCTCATAGTCTACATTACTATTAAATGAATGATGCTCAAAAGATTTAAAAAGATCAGGATTGTATTTTTCTAGATCTTCCCATTTAGAAATATTATCTTTTTTGTTTTCCCAGATTAATTTAATATCCATTCTACTAAAAAAAAAAATTTAATTAACTAATCTCCTGTTAAATAAAAAAATCAAACAATATCATACAAGAAGAAAAGATATTTCAGATGTTATTCGTTTTAACATTAGAAGCTTTTTAAGATATGC
>JABUBK010000245.1_pt1 | contig 12430 bp, 2 predicted proteins | sample 7332671 | NCBI WGS metagenome assembly JABUBK01 (sample SAMN07256342, study PRJNA390944) | subsurface metagenome | isolation source: Methane hydrate marine sediment | place: Pacific Ocean: Eastern North Pacific, ODP site 1244 | collected 2002
AGGCTGTTAGGGGGGGTTGTGGCGCATAAGGGGGCAGGACCGAATGGGGAGACAGTAGAGATTCCCGAGAGTGATGATGCGGTTGGGAAGAGGTTGGATGGGGTTATGGAGGGGAGTCAGCCGAAGTTGACGCTGGAGATGGATTTGTATAATGTTGAGGTTGATGCGCCTGGGGGACGGGGGTTGGGGTTGAGGTGGGTTGCGAGGAAATAAGATAGGGTGGAGTGGGGTGGAAAGGGTGTGAGAAATGCTGATGGGATGATGGCGTGCATATAGTAGGGAGACATCTGGCCTGAGAATATGAATGGATAGCCAAGTGAATTTGGCATTGTGATTTGAGCGGGCGGATCTCACTTCCTTCTACCTTCACCCCTGTCTCGGGCCGTCAGTTGGATATAGTCGGCACACGGGTATCTCAGCACTACCCGTCCAAATGACTCTGCTAAGGCTGTGAAGTGAATGCACTTCATATCCCACCACTCTCAAATTTCAATCACAACAAACCGAAAACAAATATCACAAATTCAACTTCACCAACTACCTATCTGGCGCAATTGGTGTGCGTACCTTGCAGCGGTCCCCGGACTATACGGGTCGATAGATGTTTAAGTGTCCTACCTCTTAATCGATCATCTATTCTATTCCTCCTTCTCAACTACGACAATAACAATCTTTACAATTGATTGTTTCGACCTTTCAACCTCGGAGACTTCGAACACCTCTTAACAATGTGATGTAGAAGTCGCTTGTCGTACCACTCAGGGTGGCGATGAGTTTTTTGCATTTTTGGGTCTTTGTTTGTTTTGTTTCAGTGCACTTTGACTGCAAAAAGGAGGACCTGGCTTCGGGCATATCGCTTGGAGGATAATCACAACTATCCATAAGAGATACCTAGGTATAGAACATTGCTACACGAAGCTATCATGTCAACCTGGCACTGGGTCACTCGGGCATACAACTACTCTGTGACTCATCCAGATCTACGCTGCCACTCGACCAGTTTCATGGTTCTGAGCCACTGACAGAAGTGCATCAGTGCATAGATCTGGGGTGACTACAAGGCCGCTGGCCTTCGTAGGAAGGATATGAAAACAGAGACACTTCGTAAAGACAGAATCAATTCAGATAAACATTAATTGGATACCCCTGACAGAGTCGTGATGCATCACCCTAACGCCGATGGGGAAGTAATAGACTATGCCTGGGTCTCCAGATTTGAAAGTCTTCAAAGAACAAATAATAGCACTAATCTCATAGTGTTACAAGATGACCTTCACAGGTCCCAACCATTCAAGAGACGTTTCCAAAAAGAACACCAATCCATAAATTCAGCCTATCACCGAACGGCCTCATCAGTCATGTCGCGTCGTATCATCATAACATTCCGTACAACAAATGTCGATCTTCCTTCTCTAATCTTCGCAGATCTTTAGTTCACACCAACGACCTCACAAATCCACCTCCAGGCCCCCCACCGCCTCCCCTCCCTTTCCTCGCACTGCCCTTCCCAGGACTCTTCGCAATATCACTCTTCAAGTGCTGAATAACCGTACGACTCGTCTCTCGTTCCGTCTCCAACGAAGCAATCCTCTGCTGTAACTCTGCGATCTTCTTCTCCTTGCTTTGAATCGCTGCTCGTGCTATTTCGCGGCCTTTGAGAATACCTTGGGTGCGGAGGTCGTGGCGGTTAAGGAGTGCGATCAATGCTTGTTCGGTGGTTGGTGGGAGGGAGGGACGGACGGGGGAGAGGATGGTCAAAGCTTCTAGGGCGAGGGGGGAGGGGACGTCGGATGCGAAGTTGGGTTGGTAGAGGGGTTTGGGACTTGTTGGAGGATGGGTGTGTGGTTCTGGTTGTTGGATGGGTTTCAGGGGTGTTGTGCCTGGGGTGAAGAGCATGCCGCTGCTTTTGGTGGGTGTTGAGGGAAAGTCTTCGCTTGAGAGAAGCCAGGTGCTGTCTGGTTCTGAACCGAATGGGGAATCGTAACTCGCGCTTTGTCGTACATCGTCGCGCTTTCTTTTGGTGGGCGAATCGTCTTTGGACAGTTTCGTTGCTTTTCGAGGCGATTCTTGATCTTCGTCGGGGATTTGATTTGCTTCCAGGCGATCTGCGAATTCAGCCAATTCGTCGTCTGCACTGGATGACCAGTCAAACGATTCATCCTTTTCATCGTCTGCTGATCTTGGGGATATTGTTTTGCTTCTGCTTCTTAGTGTTCGAGATGGACTTGGGGACTTTCGAAGAGGTTTGATATTGCTGATGGGCGTAATAGGTTGTATGATCTTGCTTTGTTTCATCGGCGTTCGTGGTGTTCGCGGTTCATGAATCTTTTCTTCTGGTTTCCACTCTTCTCTGTCTGCATCCAGCTCTGGTTTTTGTTCCCTCTGCGCGTATGGCTCGTTTTTTGAGTTGTTCAGAATGGCAGCCTCCTCTCGTATCTTCGCATCGTCTGACCAAAGGAAAAAAGGACATCGTTTCTGCTGAGATTTCTGACAAGTATAGAACCAGCGTCCATGATTCTTACCACCATTCTTCACTCGAAACTTCTCGGCTGGTAAGCGTGGTTCGCAATCGCAATGCCAGATACTATCAACGAAGAGCCCCCTCTTGCTGGTCTTCCCGTTCTTGGTTGTCCATCTCGAGCTCATCTTGAAATATCGCAAATACTGTATTGATCATTCAGTGGTGCGGAGAGGTCGCCCGTGAAAGCCGACTTCAGAGCGTAGCCATACAATTTTACTACAAACGATGTAGTGACGGTGCTTCATCTTTTGGGCCGTGACCAAGTGAAAGTGAAGCTTCATGCAGGTTGTTTGTCGAATGGTAAACGTGCCTCGGAACGCCTTTGTTTACTGGGTGACGATAGTGGCTATGGGGTATCCTGGGGCGAGATTTAGATTGGGCGGCGCAGGTACAATAGGCACTACCATCACTCCACTTTGCGGTTCGGACCTGGCTGCATTTTCAAAAACATCTGGCATGGCTCGGCCTTCACCTGCATATTCAACCAAAGCGGATCATGTGAAGGGAGAAGCCAGAGATCAACCAGCTGACAGTACTACCGCCTGGTCCACTTCGCTGCTACCTGTTCGAACTCCTTGACCAGCCTTTCACCCGCCACGTTTCCTATCGACCCGGATCTCTCGATCTACAACTACCCTACCGAATCCACTCACGAACCCGGGGTCAAGCCTTCGACTCCCACCACCTCATGCCTCAATCGAAACCGTCCCAATAGCGACAGACTTGCACCATGGCCCCAAGCGGTGGCGGCAACATCAAGGTTGTCGTTCGAGTACGACCCTTCAACAATAGAGAGAAGGATCGCAATGCGCAATGTGTCGTTCATATGAACGGGGCGCAAACCGTTCTGTCCCCTCCTACAGACCATGGCAAACATCCGAAGGGATCGGTCGATGGTCCCAAGACCTTCAAGTATGATAGATCATACTGGTCATTCGATAGGGATGATTCGCATTATGCTGGACAAGAGAACGTCTTCGATGATCTAGGTGTGCCATTATTGGACAATGCCTTTCAGGGTTACAACAACTGTATCTTTGCCTATGGTCAGACTGGATCCGGCAAGAGTTACTCGATGATGGGTTATGGTGAAGAGACAGGTATCATACCCAGAATCTGCAAGGTTATGTTCGAGAGGATTGATGGTATCCAACATGATCCCAATGTCAAATGTACAGTCGAAGTTTCCTATCTCGAAATCTACAATGAGAGGGTGCGAGATTTACTTAACCCTGCTAGCAAAGGGAATCTGAGAGTGAGAGAGCATCCGTCTACTGGTCCCTATGTTGAAGATCTTGCCAAGTTGGCTGTTCAGTCATTTCCTGAAATCGAGAATCTAATGGACGAAGGAAATAAAGCCAGAACTGTGGCTGCTACAAACATGAATGAAACCTCATCGAGATCTCATGCTGTCTTTACTTTGACCTTGACTCAGAAACGCCACGATGTGGAGACCAACATGGATAGTGAGAAGGTCGCCAAAATATCACTTGTCGATTTAGCTGGTTCTGAACGAGCTACAAGTACAGGTGCAACAGGTGCTCGTCTCAAGGAGGGTGCCGAGATTAACAGATCACTTTCCACTCTGGGTCGTGTCATTGCTGCTTTAGCAGACTTATCCAGTGGAAAGAAGAACCTGAAAGTACCGTACCGAGACTCAGTACTCACTTGGCTGCTGAAAGATTCGCTCGGCGGAAACAGTTTGACAGCCATGATTGCTGCTATTTCTCCCGCAGACATCAATTTCGAGGAGACTTTGAGTACATTGAGGTATGCTGATTCGGCCAAGAGAATTAAGAACCATGCCGTTGTGAACGAGGATCCAAACGCCCGTATGATCAGAGAATTGAAGGAAGAACTTGCTCAGCTTCGCGCCAAACTTGGTGGAGGAGGTGCCATTGGTACACCTGGAGCCCCAGTAGAGGCATATCCAGAAGGCACACCACTTGATCAGCAAATGGTCAGCATTACCCAAGCTGACGGCAGTATCAAACAAGTCAGCAAGGCCGAAATAATGGAACAACTGTCTCAGAGTGAGAAGTTGTACAAAGACCTCAACCAGACATGGGAAGAAAAACTACTCATGACTGAGGAAATTCACAAAGAAAGAGAAGCGGCATTAGAAGAACTTGGAATCAGCATTGAGAAGGGTAATGTAGGCATGAGTACGCCAAAGAAAATGCCCCATCTTGTCAATTTGAGCGACGATCCTCTCCTTGCTGAGTGTCTGGTTTACAACCTCAAGCCTGGAATTACAACTGTTGGCAATGTCGAGTCTACCACCAGCTCAGAGATTCGACTGAATGGTATCAAGATTCTGGAACAACACTGCAAACTGGAGAATATGGATAACGTGGTCAGCATCATTCCAAACGAAGGCGCTGCCATTATGGTGAACGGTATTAGGGTCGACAAGCCTAAGAGGCTTCGTTCTGGAAACCGAATCATCTTGGGCGATTTCCACATTTTCAGGTTCAATAATCCTCTCGAAGCGAAAGCTGAGAGAGCAGAGCAAAGTCAGAGTCTTCTACGACATTCTGTGGCGGCTAGCCAGCTAGGCTCGCCATTACCGTTTCGACCCAACCATGAGCGGACGACAAGCTCATCAACCTCGCTATGGGACGATTCAAGCCGGGCTGAATCACCTATGCCTGCTGACCGAGATTCCGACTGGGCTTTCGCCAGGCGAGAGGCTGCTAATGCATTACTTGGAGTCGATCCAAAGATTAATTCCATGACTGACGAACAACTCGATAACCTGTACGAGAATATCCTGAAAGCCCGTGAAGAGAGGAGAGGACGACCAGATAGCAGGTTGTTTGAACACGATGACTCTTCCGATGACATGAGTTCTTTCTTGGTCCGGGACAAATATATGTCGGAGGGGACAATGGATGACTTTTCACTTGATACCACTCTGACTATGCCAAATCATTTACAACGACAGGATTCACCAACGCCCAGCGCAGATGGTGTAGATCTTGAGAAACAAGAGACTGTGAAACCGGAACAGGTTCGGTCCGCCGATCAGTCAGGTCTGCAATCTCCAATTGAGGAAGCTCAGCAAGAACAGCAGAAGCAAGCCGACATGATGAGACAGGAGCTGGAAAGGACCAAGAGAGAATTTCAAGAAGAGCTTCGCCGACAAAAGGAGGAATACGAGTTGCAATTAAAAGCCATACCACAAGTCAATGGCAACCACACTATCACATTTTCAGAGCTTTCTGTTGAGGAGAAGGCTCTCGCGCGAAGCGTAGTAGAAGCTTGGAGACAACGAAATTACATTCATATTGCAGAATCATCTCTGCGAAATTCTGGTCTGGTGAAAGAGGCTCAGGTGATAGCGAGATTGCTCGAACAGGACGTCTCCTTCCAGTTCACCGTTCTCGACGTTGGGCAAGAAAAAGTGTCTTCATACGATCTCATACTGAGTGAGATATCTGATGACGATGACGATCATAGACTTGCAGAAGCTCGGAAACCGTGTCTTGCCTGCCGGGTGATCGATATGAAGAATCACATCATCCGGATATGGTCACTCGACAAACTTAACGCAAGAGTCGTGAAGATGCGCCAGATGCTGCAGTACAAAGATCAACCAGAGTATTTGCAGCATTTCCGGATTGGGAACCCTTTCACAGACTCAGACGGTCCAAAGTACTCACTTATCGGTGACTGCAGCATACCACTGACTGCCGCATTCGAGACGCGAGTGCAGGATTTTGCACTTGATGTGGTATCGCCATTCTCGCGACAGGTACTTGGTCGGCTTCGCATGTCCTTGGAACCCTCTGTCGTGGAGGCGCCTCCTGGAATAGTCAAGTTCAACATAGTCTTGCGTGATCTGTCTGGGTTTGCAGAACACGAAGGTTCAGAGTTGCATGCACAGATGTTCGTGACTGGCTCGCAAGAAGAAAGTGTAGCAACGAGTTCGCCAATAACAGATTTTGGTGATGGCCCTGTCAGGTTTGAGAGTGTTCATGGTCTCAGTGTCTCCCAAGCAAGTGAGAAGTCCAGTATGCTGAAGGTCGCTATCTATGCTAAGGTCAGCTCAATGCATCTCGACAAGCTAATCAGCTGGGATGAGCTGAGAGAGATGGCTGAGCACCCGCCTGTTCAAACGACCTCAACTCGTCTGCCAGAGTCGGAGTTCAGTGTCGAGGAGAGACATGATGTGTTCGCCAAAGTTCAGATCCTTGAGTTGGCGGAGAATGGTCAGTATCTGCCAGTAGAGACTGTGCAAACGAGCAAATCAGAACCTGGTATACACCAAATACATCAAGGTTTGCAGCGAAGGATTTCGATCTCGCTCACGTACAGCTTATCAGGCTCTCTCCCCTGGGACGACATCAAGAACTTACGAGTGGGCGAGGTCCATCTTGTCGACGCATCGAACAAGGTATCTGACGCTAGTAACACTACTCCAGAAACTGTCTTGAAGCAGATACAGGAACCGATGATCAGGGATAATGCAGACGGTACCTCGAACATTACCTTTGTTGGACAGTGGGACAGTTCGTTACACAAATCGCTTCTCCTCGATCGCGCTACCAATGAGTTCAGCAAAGTTCGTGTCAACGTGAAGTGGGATATTATCTCTTCTCGTCTTGAAGAGCCAATGACTTTTGCAATTGAGCAATTTCTGCAGGTCCAATCCCGATCATTTATGCGGCCACAGTCAATCCTCAAGTTCTGGAACCAGCAACCTGTTTCCCATTCCTCGGATGGTGTGTTCTCGATAGTGGTCAGACCTCTGAGTGCGAAACGCGCCGCGGATCTCTGGCGGCTCGACACGAGTAAGGATTACATCAACGGTGAAGAATTACTGGGCTCCTGGACACCTCGCGGAATCTCTATGGTCAAGGACTACATCCGAGCTCGTCGCAAACGCCGACAATTGGAAGACATTGATGCCGCCAAAGCTGCGTATGGACCCAGAAAGCTCAACATTGCCTCTTTTACACGCAAAGCATCACGCTCGAACTCTCCCAATACAGACGATGCGGTGACCGTGGCTAAAAGAGAGGAAAGTCTTCGCAAGTATGTGAACTTATGGCAGAAGCGCAATACTGACATGAACAACCCAATCTTTGATGACAACGAAACCACTAGACCTGCCCTGACTCAACAACGCAAACATCAACAGTCGTTACAAAGACAACGCTTCGCTGCCACAGTGTCACACCACCCAAAGAACGCACTCAGCCTCAAATCTGGAACACTCCTCATGCCATCCGACACCCTCCCGACCAACTCTCATGCCACAATGCAATGGAAGCGCCGCTTTGTCGACCTCAGACCACCATATCTTCACATCCATTCCGTGCCCGATGGTGATGGAATTAACGCAATCAATCTCAGCCGTGCACGAATCGATCACGATCCGGATTTCAAGAGATTACTGGGTGGTGGTGGTGGCTCAGCAGATGATGAGGAAGGTTCACATACACCACGAGGTCATCGCAGAGGTAAAAGCACAGATCTTGATGGCCTGGGTCATGTCTTTGCTGTTTATGGTGAGATGAATACCTTCTTGTTTGCAGCTCGGAGCGAGAGAGTCAAGGCAGAGTGGATATTAGGGATTGATCAGGGATGCCTGAGAGCGGAGGAGGATGAGGATGAAGAGACAATACTGGGCTAGTATTGTAGAGTGTGACGTGGAGTGCTCGAAAGGGGGCGGTATATATTGGCGATGATTTCCCTCTCAAGTGCGTAGATTTCTTTCTCTTTGTGAACAGCCTAATTAGCTAGCGAGCATGGTTGGTGTGTGCTTTTTTGATACCCACTAGAACGTACGAGTGAGGATGGGATAGGAAGGAATGAATAGTGAATACCCTATGTAGCTTTGATAGCTCATTAGTAGTAATATCCTCACGTAAATATTGATTCTTCCTGAGCCTGTAATCACAGACCTTTAGATTCTTGCCCGAGTAGCCGTATCACCAACACCTCATTGCTTCTGTTGATGTAGTACCTGACGCAGGGGGCTGACAGCTGACACGTGCGAGTCACAGGGGGTCGGAAATGGTCATTGTGCATTCCATGTCTCAGTAGCCTGCCGTACCGGAAAATCTTGGCTTACGCGATTTTCTAACGCGTCGTTAAAGTTTTGGACTCGGAGGGCCGCCGGTTGCGATGTATCAGCCAGGTCCAGTTCAGTGCAAGATATACCAATCATTCGTTCAAGGTCAGGTCTTGTTGTTCACTGCATGCGATACTATTCGAACCCACTGCTACATACCGCGCGCATCTGTTATACCCATGTCGACCCTTAACCAACCTCACTGTAAGATCAACTCCCGGATATCTGGTTGAGATTGTTCAGACCATAATGGACAAAATCATGTCTTCACCAACTTTCTCTCCCCAGTCGGACGATGACTTGTTCGATACTAGAGCTCTACGACCCTCCAACTTCGACACTATAGAGACTATACCAGTTCAGCGAATTAGAGACTCTCCTGAAGACGAAACCCTTCCTCCCATCCTCCCTTCCCAACATGCCTTCAACCAAAACACCACCCCAAGACCGAATGCGGGAAGTCAGTATATCACTCAACCTACTCAGATTATTGATAGATCACCCGCGCCCGAGATCTCCTCTCCTGCCCCTCGCTCCGTTGTTCAGGTGGCAGCCTCCTCACCAATGGCGCCAAAACCTCCTGCCAGAAATCCTAGTGGTATTTTGGCCAACGCCATGGCTCCTGCAGGAACTGCTTTCAGAAGACCTGTGGCACCTCAACAGCCACAGCAAAGAGCGAAGCCGCCGGCATGGGAGTTTGACGATACCCCAATTTCGAGTGACAGCGACCGTGCTGAGAAAGATCGCAACAGTATCAAGCCAAAGTTCAACAGGCCACCACAGCGCCCACCACAGCCAGTGGTACAACAACCTCCTCCACCGACAGGAAGTTCCTTCGGCGCGATTATGCAAGAGTCATATTACAATCCCAGTAATCCATTACCTGTGAAAAGAAGCGCTGACACTATGGCAACTTCATATGGAAATGCGTCCAAGAGGCCACGGCAACTTGCGCCTGCTCGAGCCGTTCCTGTGCCCCAGCTTACTTCATTTTCCTCCTCACCGAAGAGGGAAGAATACCAGGAGGTTAATGACATCCTTGATCCTAATACGCGGAACAAGGTACAAAAGATCCTCGCCGTCTGTAAAACAAATACCGTCCAGCAGGCCTATGACGCTCTACAATTAAAGCATAACAATTACGATGACGCGGTCGATCATTTACTGTTGATGAGTGACAAGGAATACATGGCGCAAAAGATGCAGCAACAGAGACCCAATACTATTGTCGTGGATGATGATTCGGCCGATGAGCTTGCGCCAACACCTGGGAAACCTCTTCTGCAACGAGGTGTTGCTACAAGCACACAACAAGCATCATTCAATCCGATACAGTATCAGCCTAAGAAGGCTGCTGTGAAATCAATTGCCCAAAAATACACTGGTACGCAACCGATAGCCCCTGCTGTCCGTAAGCTAGATGTCTTTGATACACCCCCTCCACAGGAACCAAAGAAACGCACTCTTATGAGAGGTCGCAAGAATCGGAGTCCTTCACCCACTACTAGAGCTGCTCAAGCCAAGAAGGCTATCACACTTGATGACTCAGGTGACGAAGCTGACTCTGGTATTCAATCCGATCGTGAAGCTTTAAGTAAGGACTTTGACGGGCGTGTATTATCGTTCTTCAACACGTGTACCGTGCTAGAGCTATGTGACATGTCTGGAACACCTAAAGACCAAGCAGAGCACATCGTTGCTTCACGTCCATACAAGAATATTGATGCTGTGTTTGCCGTACAAAACCCGAACAACAAGAACAAAACCAAGAAAGCATCTTCGTCTTACGGTGAACGTATATGGGACAAAGTGTTCGAAATGATGCGAAGCTACGAGGCTGTCGACTATCTTGTCAGAAATTGCGAAAACATGTCAAAACCTTTGGCTCGTAGTATGAGCAATTGGGGTGTTGACGTCTACGGAAAAGGAAGAGAAGGAGAGGGACTTGACTTGACCAGCTTCGAACAACTATCCGGCAGTAATCCTGCATCTTCTGGTAAAGACTCGGGGCTTGGGACACCCATCAGTGATGATGGCAAACCGAGTTCTAAGAAGAACTTCATCCCACAGCCTGCGTCTTTAGGCGAAGGTGTCAAGATGAAAGACTACCAAGTAGTTGGTATCAACTGGCTCTATCTCTTGTACAAGGAGAAGCTTAGTGGCATACTTGCAGATGATATGGGTCTGGGTAAAACACTCCAAACCATCGCTTTCATTGCTCATCTGGCTGAAGTTGGAGAGACTGGCCCTCATCTTATCGTGGTACCGTCAGCCACTCTCGAGAATTGGCTCAAAGAATTCCAGAAATTCTGTCCTGGTCTTGATGTCCGACCATACTACGGGAGTATGGCTGAACGTGAGTCAATGCGTGTTGAGTACGAGGATATGCGGAGTCAAATCAACGTGCTGGTCACTACGTACCAGATCGCAAAGGCCAAGGACGACATCCCATTCTTGCGTCGGTATGGTTTTACTTGCGCCATTTTTGACGAAGGACACATGTTGAAGAATCCAACTTCCGAGGTCTCTACGAAACTCATTCGAATCAAGTCGAAATTCCGTCTCCTATTGACCGGTACTCCTTTGCAGAACAACTTGAACGAGCTTATGGCACTGCTGAGGTTTCTTCAGCCCGAACTCTTTGCCGAGCGAGAAGAAGACCTCGCAGCCATTTTCAAACAGTCCATAAGCGTGACAACCGAAGCCGCTTCGGATTCGAGACAGATGTTGCTATCGAAGCAACGCATCGACCGCGCTAAAGCTATGTTGACGCCCTTCATCCTCAGGCGAAAGAAGTATCAAGTACTCAAGGATCTCCCTGCGAAGTCTCGCTTTGTTGAATACTGTGATCTCAGTCCAGAGCAACAAGACTTGTACAATGCTCAGCTTGCAAAGGCATGGGACATTCGTGAACGCAAATCTCGTGGGGAGAGAATACCTGCTGAGGAGAATGCCAACGTTCTCATACGACTTCGTCAAGCCGCAATCCATCCATTGCTCTTCAAATGTTTCTACACCGATAAAGTCCTGCGGAAAATCGCTAAAACGTGTCCTAAGATTGAGCAGTTCCGCGAATCGAATCCAGATTTCATCATGCAGGAGCTTGTGGCGTATGCTGACTTCGAAACACACGAACTCTGCTCAAAACACAGACTTCTCCACCCATTTCTCCTACCTCCCGAGAACTGGGAAACATCAGGTAAAGTCACTGTCCTCATCGACCTCCTGAACAGATTCCGCGAACAAGGCCACAAAACACTCATATTCTCTCAATTCGTAATGGTCCTCGATATTTTGTCCATCATCCTTCGCAACCGCAACATCAATTTCCTCCGTCTCGACGGCTCAACCCGTGTCGACGAACGTCAAGATCTCATTGACCAGTTCAACGCGCCCGACTCAGAATTGGAATGTTTCATGCTATCCACAAAGGCAGGCGGTGCGGGCATTAATCTGACAGGTGCAAGCCGTGTCGTAGTGTTCGACTCAGGCTTTAACCCACAAGACGACGTCCAAGCTGAGAACAGATGTCATCGAATCGGTCAAACGAAAGACGTCGAGATCTATAGACTAGTCACACGAGGTTCAGTCGAGGAACAAATCTACGATATGGGTCGCGTCAAGCTACAACTCGATAGAGAAGTCGCAGGTGAAGAGGGCACAGCAGATGGTATCTCCACACCCGCCGAACTCGATGAAGACATCGTGAAGGGCAAAAAGGGTAAGAAAGCTCCCGAATTGCTCAGTAAAAGAGAACAGGAAGGCGCGAATATGATCGAAGACATGTTGTTCAAGAAACTTGAGGAAGAAGGCAAGACACCCAATAC
>JABUBK010000246.1_pt1 | contig 12381 bp, 13 predicted proteins | sample 7332671 | NCBI WGS metagenome assembly JABUBK01 (sample SAMN07256342, study PRJNA390944) | subsurface metagenome | isolation source: Methane hydrate marine sediment | place: Pacific Ocean: Eastern North Pacific, ODP site 1244 | collected 2002
ACAGGGGGGATAATCAATTAAGGTCCCGATTAAAACAACACTTCATTTTAGAAAACAAAGATAGAAGTATATTTAGGAAAAACATAGGTAGAGCTATATTAAACAAAAGAAAAGACCCATATTTAAAAATTTGGGAATTTGATTTAACTACAAAAAATAATAAAGAAAAATTTACTCATTTAGTTAATAAAGAATATCAATCCCGGGTAGAAAAAGAAGTTAGTAAATGTATTCAAGATAACTTTTCTTTTTGTGTATTTAAAGTTAAGGATAAAGACAAACGAAAAGAATTAGAATCAAAATTAATTTCTACTATTTCACTATGCAAAGATTGTGAACCTTCTAAAAATTGGTTGGGTAGATATTCTACAAAAGATAAAATTAGAGTTAGCGGATTATGGCAAGTCAACGAACTTTATAAAGTCCCTCTTTCAAAAACTAATTATAAAGAGCTTATTTTCTTAATAAAGGAATATAATAATTACGCTTTTATAGATGGCGAAAATTTATATAAATCAATCCGGAAGCAGGGCTGGAAATTAGATTATTATAAATTCAGAAAATATTTAAGTGATAAATATAACATAACAAAGGCTCTCATTTTTATAGGTTATGTAAATTGGAATAAAGCTTTATATAATTATTTAAGAAAAGCTAGTTTTGAATTAGTTTTTAAACAAACAATTACCAAACCAAATGGTGAACCCAAAGGCAATGTAGACGCTGAACTTGTACTACGAGTCATGCTTGAAACCGAGAATTTTGATAAAGCCATTATTGTAACCTGTGATGGTGATTATAGTTGTCTGGTAAGATATCTGACTACCAAAAAGAAATTATTAAATTTAATGATCCCTGATAGAAGAAGATATTCTGCTTTACTTAGGCAGTTTAGAAAATATATTGTATATATGAATGAATTAAAAGTTAAATTAGAGTATAAAAAAAGATGAGGAGTATCTAAAGGACAGAACCTTTAGCATGCCTCATCATGGTAATTACGTATATTATTATATCATTTATTTCAACCTGATCAGCTAAGCGAATTGCTTTCTACAGAAAAATATATTAGACTTATAACAGGTTAGGGTAAAAGCTCTAAACCAAAGGTCGGAAAATTTAAAATTTAATCAAGAACACAAACATGAAAAAACGATTTAGTATTTTAGTAGTTAGTACAGTAATAGTTGGATTAACCGTGAGTTTAGTTGGGATGGCTTTTGTTTCTCAAGAAGCAGGGCAGCCAATACAGCAGCCGATAAACAAAGCCGATCATAAGGTCAATGTGCTCATTGGTTTTGATCAAATGCCAGGACCTGATGAAGAGGCTATAGTTCGTGGTGTCGGCGGAACAATCAAATACACCTATCATTTAGTTCCAGCCATTGCCGCCAATATTCCGGAAGCAGCAATTAACGGACTTTTAAATAATCCTCGCGTAAAGAGTGTTGATATAGATGGTATGGTTTATGCGGTTGATACTGAGCTGGATAATGCTTGGGGAGTAAAACGAATTGGCTCCGGAACAGTCCACGACAATGGCAATAAAGGCAAGGGCGTTAAAATCGTGATTATTGATTCAGGAGTTGATTACTATCATCTGGATTTGGACGGTGTGTATGCCGGAGGGTATGACTTTGTTGAAAATGACGATGATCCAATGGATGTTTACGGACACGGCACGCATGTTAGCGGCTCTGCTAGCGCGGAAGATAACGGTTTGGGAGTAGTAGGCGTAGCTCCAGAATGTGCCCTCTATGCACTTAGAGTATTGAATGATGATGGTGTTGGTTATTGGAGTGATATTATTGCTGCTATGCAATGGGCGGTAGATAATATTATGCAAGTAGTTAATTTAAGCCTCGGCAGCAGTCAGGATCCGGGAGGGACAGTCAGAGAAGCTTTTAGTAATGCAGAAGCAGCTGGACTTTTGATTGTGGCTGCAGCAGGTAACTCCGGCAATCCGCCAGGTCGGGGTAACAGTGTAATTTATCCAGCAAAATATGACTCGGTCATAGCCGTGGCTGCGACTGACTCAAGTGATAAGAGGGCTAGTTGGTCTAGTACCGGCGATCAGGTAGAACTGGCTGCTCCTGGTGTAGCCGTGCTCTCTACTTGGAATGATAATGATAGTCCTCATGACCCCCAGCCTGTATACATGGATGGTGACTACTACAAGGAAGGAAGTGGCACTTCAATGGCTTCACCTCATGTGGCTGGAGTAGCAGCTTTGGTTATTGTAGCTGGGATTACTGATACTAATAATAATGGTCGAATTAATGACGAAGTTCGTTTAGTGATGAATGATACTGCCGATGACCTCGGTGCTACTGGGCGAGATACACAGTATGGTTTTGGTTTAGTCAATGCAGCAGTCGCTGTTTTGGCAGTAGCTCCGCCAGCCACAGGAAGTATCAATGGAACAGTGGTTGACACTGTGACAGGATCTCCTATTGAAGGAGCTACGGTCAGTGATGACACACGACAGGTAACAACTGATGCAACCGGGTATTACCTTATCAATGATGTTCCGGAAGGTACTTATACAGTTACCGCTTCTGCAACAGGCTATAATAGTGCCTCTCAGAGCGATGTGGCGGTTACCGCAGATACGACTACCACAGTCAACTTTACTCTCACCGCTATTGTATATGGAGCAATTGAAGGTACAGTTAGTGATTTTGAGACATCAGAGGCAGTTGTCGGGGCTACAGTGACAGACGGAACGCGCTCAGCCACAACAGATAGTAATGGCGCCTATGCACTTACCGATGTTCCGGAAGGTACTTATACAGTTACCGCCTCAGCTACTGGCTACCAAGATTCATCGCAATCAGTAGAGGTAACAAGTGCAGAAACATCAATAGCAAACTTTTCTTTGCAAGTCATATCTCAACCGACAACCGTGAGTGTTGATTCTATTACTTATGATACTGAAGGAGGGAAGAATCAAGATAGACATCTCTTGATCACTGTTACTCTCGTAGATGATTTCGGCAGTACAGTTGCTGATGCTTCGGTTTCAATCAACCTATCTTGCGATGGGAATATTGTTGCATCTTGGACTGGCATAACTGGCAGCAATGGAACAGTGACATTCAAATTGAATAATGCTCCACCAGGAGGGTACGAAACCACCGTGACTGATGTAACCGCAGAAGCATTAACTTGGGATGGTTTGACCCCAGAGAATGGATTTGAAAAAGTAAGCATATAGCAATTTCCGCAAAATACCCTCACATTTATTAATTTTAGCAGAAAATATGGCAACAATCAGTTAAAATTAACCTCATTTTTTTAATTTCTATAAAAACATATGCATATACCCACATAAATAAATATTTTTGCTTTCTAAACCGATGCTCAATAGCCTTTAAACTCCGTATTGGATTTAATAATTTTTTCTAAAGAATTTAGCCTACAACCTTATAAAATATTTCCTCACCAAGACCTAAGGTATCAAGGTATTCTTTCTGAACGCTACTAATCTTTCTTGGCGAGGAAAATTCAAGCCTATTGGGAAGCGTTCTTATAGGCGAGATTTTAATTGCTGCTCTATCAAGCTTCAAGAAATATATTATTAGCGGCGCATTTATGGCATATATGACATTTTATGGTAAAAGTATAAATATTATGTTATAATTATCTTATATTTTCACAGTATCTAATAAAAGAAAATTTTTTAACAGTAAATTTAACTAATACTTATTACTAATAAGAGAGGAGGTAACAAAGAATGAAAAAGCTAGCAGTTTTAATTGCTTTTATAGCTTTGGTTTTTGTAGCTGTTACAATGGTTGCAGCAGGCCCTAGTGGTCAAGCAGGGAAATCAAACGTAGGTCATCTTTATCTTTATGAAAAGGATCCATCTGGAGAATGGCCAATAGTGGAAGACGGTGCATGGGGAAAACTAAAATACAACCTTTCAGGGTCGACCTTTAACTACGTTTTTAATGGGCATGAGCTACAGCCATATACGGACTACAGTCTGATTTACTATGCTGACCCCTGGCCAGGTAATAATCCGGGTGCACTAATAGCTAGCGGTACAAGCAACGAGGGTGGCGATATTCACCTGATGGGACAGGCGGAATTAGGTATGGATCTGCCCGATGCTGCTGATGCAAACTATCCTGATGGTGCCAAAATCTGGCTGGTGTTATCAAGCGATTATGATGCCGTTGACAAAATGATGACGGGCTGGAACCCAACTGAGTACTTGTTTGAATACCAGTTCATAAGCTATGACGATACAAATATACCCTAAGGTCTTGATTAAAACAAACGACCCGAAAGTATAGAGAATTATTTATACGGAGGGTCGTTTGTTGCATTATATTTATTTGAAAAATTCATATTCTTATTGCCCGCTTAACTCGTCTGTTATAAAATATCTTAACAATACTTTGCTTCTCTATTAATATTTTGTTAATTCGGAAACAAGGAATTTTATTTTGTTGTTATTAGGAACGGAAATAGAAAACGTAACTTCTATAACCCTTTCACCTAACGATAGAAGACAAGGAACTTATATTGCTGGAGTCAACGGCACCGGCAAAACAGTCCTGCTGATAAATACAGCCTATAAAGATTAAAAGTCTTTTAAAAGATATGAAATTACATGACCAAATTTTAGCCAGACCCAAAGAATGTTTTAAAGTATTAAGGGAATGTATAATTTATTTTAGCGAAAATTATAAACCGGTCCCAGAACTTGAAAGTTTTAATTTATATAATGATTTTCATAAAACAGAAACATTAAAATTACCGTTATCTATATCAGAGGCTTTTAAAAAATATGATTATAAAGATTTTAAAGATCTTATAAAAGCAATGGGTTTAAAAGATATAAGAGAAGCCTTTATAAGTTTTAAGAGGCCACATAAAAAGACTAAGCGTAAATTAAACAAAGAAGAAAATGAACTATTGGCCAGGGTATTAAATTGGTTTGAAGGTCAAGTAACAAAAATTCCATATATAGATCAAGAAAGTTTGGTTAAGGGATATATTTTAAAATTAGGATATTATGATTTTAAAGAATTGTTTGAAGAAGAAGCAAATAAACATAATGCCAGTGCAGTAGATTTTTTAACCAGGGTATTACCAGATAAGAAAAAAGCTAAAATTGAAATTGATAATAAATCATTTATATCAGAAATAAGCAATGATGTTTTAAAAGGTTTATAGTAAAGCAATGATAAAAAGTTACATACACCTAAAGTACAAAACCCATTAAGTATAAAATGATTATAATGTAGTAATGACAAAGAAAACAGCACTTTTAGATCTTAGTTTTCCACAGGCTTCCTAAATATTAGATCTTCTAAATAAAGAGATACTAAATAGAAAATTAGGTTTTTTTATTATTTTCTAAGATTCAGATAGCAGATAAAAAGCAATTAATATAAACAGTAACCTTAATAGCAAAATAGAAATTAAAGTTTAACCAGAGACAGCTAAGGGGAATGAATTTTATAAGGATATATACTAATAGGTAATTTGTATATAGAATTTATATAATCAGGTAATTTAGGTAAAAGGTAGGTTGTATAGGGTTGTATAGGGTAGGATAGAGGCTGATATATAGGATTGTAGCAGGTTTAGGGGATTGGTAATGGTTTTATGGTAGAGTTGAGATGGGCCGATATATACAAATTCCCATACACACGCAATGCCGATTTACTTCAAAAGTCCATATTGTATCATTGAGAAAAGTAAATTCACCTGGTTTAATCTAACATAAAACCTCTTTTAACCAAGATAATAAAAAGGAATTATTTGTTAATAAATACCCTTTTTACTTGACATGATTAAATACCTGTTATATAATACCACTAATACATAAAGAGGGTATTAAAACGACATGAGGGGGTATTTACAATGAATAGGAGTGAAAGGAAAAAATTACCAGTAGTTTTAGAACCAGGGGAAGCCGAGATATTAATAAAACAGCCTAATAAAAGATACCGGACCGGTAAGCGTAACATAGCCATTTTAAATGTCATGCTGAATATGGGATTAAGAGTATCGGAGATCACGAACTTAAAACCAGGTCATATTAATTTGACTACCAGGAAATTAAGAGTAGTAAACAGTAAAGGTTCTCAGGACAGGGATTTATTAATACCTATGGCACTAATTGATAAGATAAAAGCATGGAAGGATATTAAACCTAAGAATACAGAATATCTATTCACTACACTTGAAGGCAATAAGTTAGATAAAAGATACCTTTGTGATATGGTCAAGCGTTATGGTAAGCGATCTAAAATAAACAAGGTTATAAGTCCACATACTTTAAGACATACGTTTGCAACTGAATACTACAGGCAAACTAAGGATATTGAAACTCTTAGGAGAATATTAGGACACTCTGATATTAGCACTACTCAGATATATATAACCTTAGCCAATATTGATGTTGAAAATGGTATGAAGTCTTTTAAAGTTATGGCATAGGCCTAAAATGGCTTTATAGACTTGCTGCAGAGCTTATATTTGCGTTTTAAGGCGTCTGAGAGGCTATTTAAGGCACTTACCTAGTATTTTAATGTTGGGGGACATTAAAGCCTTAAAATTGAAATTTGAGGTATAGAAAAATTGGAAATAATAATGGAAATAATAAGGATAGTTTGCTTTATAATTTTTATAATAGCATTGATAATTATATCCTGGGTATATTAATTAAAATGATAAGAATAAATCTTAAACAACTTGAGGGGTTGATTAACATGGTAAGAGAAGATCCAGGTAAGAAACGCAAGAAGGGAACTAGAAAACAAAAAAGAAAAAATGGATATCCTAAAAGGGTAAAAATAAGACGTATGAATAAAAAAGGAAGGAAACAATTCTCAAAATAGATACCATAAGGATTATAGAATAATGAGTATTCATAAAACCAGGGGCTTACTTTATAGATTAGCTAAACTATTAGGGGATATTTCAGCTTCCGCCAGCACAACCTACTTTAATACTTTTTATGTAATCTGTATATACTGTGTTATACGATGGACTGTGCTAACCTAATATGTATTACCTTCCTGCATCATTTGCTGCTTTTTCAATCCAATCACCAAGGTTATTATATCCATCATCATTAATCCAATCATAAGTAGGGTAAACTTGAGATAAATATTCTTTTACCCCGTTTTTGTTAAAATATAAATTATCAAATGGATTTTCTCCTTTTGTATCGGTACTTCCATTAAATAAAGGACATTTATGAATATATATACCAAGCAAGCCATTCCCCTTTTTTAGACTTTCATCAATTTCATACTTTACCCATTTTCTCTCTGATGTTTTTGATCCAATTAAAACAACTGTAACAGAAGTTCCATCTAGTTGATTTTCAATCCATTTTTTTATAGCTACGTCTCCACCTCTTTTTATCTCTTCCCATTTGGCAGCATCAATAAAATCTGAAGTGTCAATAGACCTGTCTTTCACTACATTGCTATTTCTAACTTGCCCCGCCCTTACAGCATCTCTTTCATAATGGAAGCTAAAAAACACTTTTCTTGCCATTTCAATACCCTCCTCTTTGCAATAAAAATATAGCAATAGCATAAATTGCTATTAGAACTGTTATTGAACCATAGAACCATCCTAAAGTTATTGAAAACATAATTCTAAACCTTGACTGAACTGTATCTTTGAATCGGTAAGCATTCATATCAAATAAATATTCATCTGTCTCTAGTCTATTATTGATAACCCATTTATATAACTTTCTATACATCCTTTCCTGCCGCAAAAAGTAAGCGTCCAAAAACCAAAAAACTAACAATGGGATAAAGGCAAGCCAAACCTGATACTTCTCTGTGCCTTTTAATAATAAAGTCATAACAACAAGGGTTATGGCCCATCCTTTTATAATAAAAGAGTTAAATGCCATTCGCTTTATGATGTCCTGAATTATATCAATCTCCTTTAGCATATATTCTTTTAGATTTACTTTATTCTCCATATTTACCATCTCCCTTTATAACATAACCTTTTGTATGCCTAGTTTTATCCAAAATGCTTTCGCAAATCTGATATTTTCTTAAATGTTATACGAAGTTATATTAAACTTTAATCAGTACCAAATCATTTTAATTCTAACAAATTTCGCCAATTATACATAACTTCAAATTGCCTAACTAAAAATGTACTTTAAGTTAAAAAGAAGACTCCTTACCAACTCTTCTCCTCTAGCAGAAATCTCTTAAATTTCCTATACTAAAAATGCAGAAATTATACTAAAATAATATACCATATAATAATATAAATATAACTATAAATATTAAATATCCTTCACCCAGCTGAAACTAAGCGAAGACCTGAGCGAATATGAATAAGCTGTGTATTTGTAACACATGCTAACGCATTTCTTACAAATACTTATACTTATATTTTGGGGTATCTCCCAAACCCCTAAACTGAATTAATTAAATAAATATTAACTTGACAATATTATGTAATAATTATTATAATATATTTAATACTGTTAATATAAATAATAATAGTAAAATAATATTATTGAATAATAAAGGTGTTAAATGATTGTTACAATTGCAAATCAAAAAGGTGGCCAGGCAAAAACTACATCGGTTATTAATATCGGAGCTGGCCTAACTAGATTAAATAAAAAAATACTACTAATTGATTTAGATAGCCAGACTGATTTAAGTACCAGTTTAGGAATAGCAGAAGAAAATATAGAATATACGATAAATGATGTTATAAATAAAAAGATAAATATAAAAAAAGCCATTATAAGATTGGATAATAGAATAAGTATTATACCGGCAAGCCATAGATTAACAGAAACCTCTATGAATCTTAAAAAAAGTGATGTTTTAAAAGAATCATTAAAAGATGTAAAAAACAATTATGATTTTGTGATTATTGATACCCAGCCAAGCCTAAGCATACTTACTGTTAACGCATTGGCAACCTCAAATGAAATTTGGATAACATTTCAACCTGAATTTCTAGCTATGACTGGTATAAAAGATTTGCTTAATACAATTAAACTTTTAAAAGATAAATTTGGGATAGACCCAGAAATTAGAATACTGATAACAATGTATGACAGTAGAAAATTATTGCATAGGGAAGCTACTGAATCTATTAGAAAGCATTTTAAGAATATATTTAAAACTATGATAAGAACCAATGTAAGTTTGGCCGAATCTCCCTCTCATAATTTAGATATTTTCAATTATAAACCTAATAGTCATGGGGCTATTGATTATATGAATTTATGCAAAGAAATACTAAGGAAGGTAAGATGAACAAAAAAATTAAATATGACCCTTTTGGAGACACTCTTATAAAAGAGGTAAAAAAAACAGGTATTGAAGATGATTTTATAAGACAAACATTTGTAGTCAAAAAAGAATATGTCGAAAAAATAAAATTTAGAGCGTACTGGGACCGGACTAGTCAAAAAGAAATCCTGGATAATATATTAAGGAATTATTTTAAGGGAAAAAACATCAAGCCTATACCTAGTAAAATTCAAAAATGAACTCAAAAAGAAAAAAGCTACTAAATATCTTCAAATATATTACTGGCCAGAAAGAGTTAATTAAGTGTTTTGAGAAGTTGGGATATCATCAACCTGAGAAAATTTTTAAGAGCTGGGAAAAAAATATCAATGCTCTTACAGATAAAGATATTGACAGTTTGACTAAGTTTTTAAAGAAGATAATTACAGCTTTTGAAAAAAAGGATAATCAGAAACTTGCGTCAATAATTGAAGAAGGATTAATCAAGGTTTCTATACCTTCTTTAGAACAAAAATTTGCAGTAACAAAATATAATCAATTATCAATTTTTGATGTAATAGAAGATAAAAAATTGGTCAAAGAAGCTGAGGATTTAAATATTAAAATTATAGGTTGGGATTTGTCAAAAGCAGAAGACCAGGCAGTTTTTGCAATCCAGAAAATTTATAGCAAATATGGTTACAGGGGAAATTATGAAAATGGTAATGCACTTGTATTTACTCCAGTTGAATTTTATCAAGCTTTTGGATTATTAAAATACAAATACAGGAGCAAGGAGATTTATAGTCATGGAGAAAAAAATCAAGCTTTTAAATCATTGATAAATCTAAGCAAGATACAATGTATTATGGTCTATAATATAAGAAATCCTGAAACTAAGAAGTTTAATAAAATTGAGGCATTATCATCAATAATACCAGAAATAGATTTTTTATATACTGACCTAGATAAAAAAGAGCTTGATAATGGAAAGAAGAAAAAAGAGAAATTAAGATATATAAAAATCATACCTTCAAAAGTTTTACTATCCCAAATTGAAAAAAATTATTATGCATTATTACCGAGCAATTTTTATAAAGAGATAAGGGAAAAATTTCCTAAAGTTAAGAATAAACATCTACCCCTTTTTATCCAATGGATAGCAAAAACGATAGCCTTAAAGAAAAGAAAAAAAGAAGATAATATTACTGAAATTAGCTTTGAAAAATTAGCCAAACTTTTAAGAATGAATAATTGGTTAAAAGCTAGGCAATCAAAGAGAGTAAACGACCGATTAATAGAGTGTTTAAAATTGACTAAAAAATTAGAATATCTAAATTGGTATAAAATCAGTAGTGGTAAAACAGTAATTAAAAAAGTTACATTATCTATAAATATTGACAAATTTAGAACATCAAAAAGGATAAAAGAAATTATTGATAGTAGTTATGAAAAAAAAGGACATATTGAAGAAGTTAAGGAAATTAAGGACTCAGAAGAAGTAAAAAAACAGAAGGAAAAAATCAGAACTTTTTTAGGGATTGTAAGGTAACGCTAAAACCGTAGCAAACCAAATTTTGGTAACGCTAAAACCGTAGCATTTTAACGCTAAAACCGTAGCATTTTAACGCTAAAACCGTAGCATTTTAACGCTAAAACCGTAGCAAAATTTTTTTGAAAGCCTTTACTATAGCGAGTTTCAGAAGCTTTTTAAAAAAGTATATATTATATATATATTTTATATAAATTATATATACAACCAAATTTTTTTATTTAAAAAAAAGAAGCCAGAAAAACAGGAAAAAGAGAGCAAATAAGGGGAATATTTTAAAAATTGATTATTGAATAACTGTATATTTTTGAATGAGTTTAGGGTTTGAAGTGTCGGGAAAGTGAGGATTAAAAAATGGGATTTTCAAAGTGGTTAATGAAAAAAGGTGTCATAGGCGGTGCTACTAGATTGCTTATAAAAGCTTACCACAGGCAAAAAGAATCTAATCCTAATGTATCCAATAGAGAGATTTTTAGAACTTTAACAAAGTGGCGTTATGGCATTACAGGCAAGAATTTAGACCCTGTAACTGTTGGGACAGCGGCACGAGCTGAATCCCTTAGGGAATATTTGAAATGTATAGTCGTATATGAGAGGCTTCCAGAGTCCATTGGTTCAGAGGATATTATACGAGAGGTTATAGATGAAATCTGCGATGAATCAGGAATTGAATAAAAATGTTTAATAGATAAGGGATAGGGGAAATGTTAATTTATTTATTAGAGAGGGGCCAAGACAATTATGGGGCAATGAATATTAACAATTCAGAGGCAATTAGAGGAAAGGAATTTTTTAAGTATTGAATATATTTTATAATATAGCTATTAAAAAAAAGGGAAAACAAATGGACAAAAAAGAAGAAAAAATTGACTTTGAAAAAATGTTAGAGGATTTAAAAAACAATTCCAAAGAGAGCGAAAAAAATCCAATATTGGAGAAGTTAAGGGAAGCAAGAAAAAAATATAAAGAAGATGGTAAAAAAGCAAAGGAATTTTTTGAAGGCTTGGCGAAAAAACATAAAACAAAGAATCAAACCAGCTGGGAAGAAATAGTAAAAAGATATAAAAAAGAGGACGAATAAAAGAAACCGTATTTTAAAATTGAATAATTGAATAACTTTTATATTTGTTAAATTAAAATAGTTAAGAATATTGGCATGAAACTATATAGGAATGAAAAAGAAAAAAAGATAGGAATAATATTTTTTAGCTTTGTTCTCTATATTTATCTTGCTTATCACTTTTGGATTTTATTTAATAGTTTATTTTATTACTTTGAATTAATTTAAATAAAAGAGGCAAACAGAAGAAAATAGTATGGGTGAAATTTGTAAAGAAATTCATAAATTATTTAATAGCTTTAAAAGGTTTAAGTTTCCTTTTGAAGATAGCAAAATATATTTAAATGGTATATATATCCTATTTGAAAATGGGGAAGTTGGACACAGCTTAGATAGGATTGTAAGGATAGGAACTCATACGGGGGATAATCAATTAAGGTCCCGATTAAAACAACACTTCATTTTAGAAAACAAAGATAGAAGTATATTTAGGAAAAACATAGGTAGAGCTA
>JABUBK010000247.1_pt1 | contig 12376 bp, 12 predicted proteins | sample 7332671 | NCBI WGS metagenome assembly JABUBK01 (sample SAMN07256342, study PRJNA390944) | subsurface metagenome | isolation source: Methane hydrate marine sediment | place: Pacific Ocean: Eastern North Pacific, ODP site 1244 | collected 2002
GTTACCACAAAGTTCTCATCTACGCTCAGAAGCCTTATAGCCGTTTTCCCGTTTACAAGGATAATACTGACAATGTGGTTGGCATCTTATTTGCTAAAGACGTGCTTATGAAGTTGACAGGTAATTGCGCAACGGAAGAAATTGTCGTCGATGATTTAATTCGGCCTGCTCACTTTGTGCCAGAGAGCAAGCATCTGGGAAAACTTCTCACTGAGATGAGAAACGGTGGTCACCACATGGCGATTGTCGTGGATGAGTTCGGAGGCGTAGCTGGGATGGTTACCTTAGGACAGCTAACAGAAGAAGTTGTAGGCGATATTAAGGATGAGTTAAGCAGTGAAGATGAGAACTTTGTGGTAACGGGTGAGAATACCTTTCAGTTGGATGGTGGTTTTCGAGTTGAGGAAGCTAACGAGGAGTTGGAGCTAGAGCTGCCTACAGGGAATTATGAGACTGTGGCCGGCTTTATACTTAGCTATCTTGGGCGGATACCCAAACAAGGCGAGCAATTGAAGTATCGGAACCTGAAATTTGTCATAACCGAAATGCGAGGAGTGAAGATAGAGAAGGTGATGGTGACCAGGGAAGGAGACAGCACCCCTAGAAAATCTTGAGGGTTTTGAGTGAGGAAAAAGAGATGCAGCGCCTGCGTCTTAGACTTGGTCGTGGGGAAGAAGTTAAGTTTATCTCTCATCTCGACATGGTGCGTTTCTGGGAAAGAGCATTCAGGAGAGCGGGAATACCTCTGGCTTATTCTCAGGGTTTTACTCCACATCCACGACTCTCAGTGGCAGCGCCTTTAGCCGTAGGAGTAACCAGTGAGGCTGAACTCGTGGATATATGGTTAAATCGCTGGATGCCTCCTCAATCTCTTATGATGATGGTGAAGAATCAGTTGTCTGGTGGATTTAACATATTTGACGTATGGGAAGTGGGGCTAAATATTCCATCACTCCAGTCTTGCCTGGCCTTTGCCGAGTATCGTGTTGAGATGAGGTCAGAGCAAGATGAGCAGTGGGTGAAAGAGTCCATTTATTCCTTGCTTCAAGCCAAGGAATTACCCTGGCATCACTATCGAGGAACCAAGATACATTCCTATGATTTGCGAACCTTAATCGGTGATTTATGGGTTATTGATTTCTGCGATTCCTTGTATCTTTTGGGAATGAGGCTACGTTGTGATGCCAACGGCAGTGGTAGGCCAGAGCAAGTCGTGGCTGCCTTAGGCTTCTCCCAATATCCTGAATCTATTCACCGCACAAAGCTTACTTTGAAAGGTGATTTAGGCGCTTAGATACCTTGTCTATAGAGCAGCTTGCCCTTGACCCCGAGCGCCAGCAAAAAGCCAGAGAATATGGCAAGTTGTTGCGCCGCCTACTATCCCTTGAATTGGGCATAGGCGCTGTCTTATTATTGGCTCTTCTTCTTACCGGTGCTTCTCATTGGCTAGTTGACTTCTTGCCCTTTGCTTCTCCATGGTCAGCAGCTTTATATTTGCTGACTCTGGTATTTGGCTATGGAATACTGATGGCGCCATTGAGCTGTTATCGAGACTTCGTTTTGGCTCGTCACTATGGTTTGTCAACTCAAGATATGGCAGGCTGGGTGAAGGATAAGGCTAAAACTTTGGCACTGGGACTATTGCTGGGCTTGTGTATAGCAGTAGTTATTTACTGGCTTATGAGCTATTTGCCTACATTATGGTGGCTGGTGGCCAGCCTAGTTGTGTTTTTACTCAGCTTGTTTCTCACCTGTCTGACCCCGACTGTTCTTATACCTTTGTTCTTCAAGTTAAGGCCCCTAGAGGACGGAGAGCTTAAGGATAGATTGGCGAAGCTGTGTAAGAGAGCTGGGGTGGATATCAAAAATGTGCTTACTATTAACCTGAGCAGCAAAGCCACTACAGCTAATGCCATGCTAGGTGGATGGGGCAAATCCAGACGTGTTATCATTTCTGATACCTTGCTTCAGGGATATTCATCTGATGAAATAGAGGTAACTTTAGCTCATGAGCTTGGGCATCATCTCCATCACGATATTCCTAAGCTTATAGCGATTCAGGCGGTCGCTTTTTTGCTAGTATTTTATTTGGCTAATCTGGCTCTTAAAGTGGGAGCGGTATTATATTCCTTTCAGGGAACAGACGATGTAGCTGGCTTCCCTTGGCTGATTCTGGTTCTAGCTACGATTACTATAGTATTACAGCCGCTGCTCAACTGGCGTAAGCGTGGTATTGAATTGGCTGCAGACAAGGCCGCGCTGGAGTTGAGCAGCAACCCACACGGTTTCGTTAGTTTGATTACTAAGCTAACCGATCAGAATTTGGCTGATGCTGAGCCTAGCCGTTGGACAAAGGTTCTGTTTTATGACCATCCAACCTATAATGAACGGGTGAGGCTAGCACACGATTATGATTGCCATTGCAGTGAACTATGGCTCCGAGAGCAACGAAGGAGAGGCGAAGCAATCTAAGGAGGCGACCTTGTGAAGCTTATTTTGGTTCGGCATGGTGAGACTTATTGGAACCAGCAGAGGCGTGTCCAGGGAGGAGGCAGTGACGTTGAGTTAAACGAGGTAGGGTGGAAACAAGCTGCCAAGCTGGTATCGTTTCTAAAGACTGAGAACATAGACACTGTAATTTCCAGTCCGTTAAAGCGAGCCTTGGTTATAGCTCAGATTATAGCTGACCAACATCAATTACCGATAGAGATTCACGATGGACTTAAGGAAATTGATGTTGGTGAGTTGGAGGGTCTGTCTCTGCCTAGTTTGAGTATTACTTTTAGCCAGCTCTTAATGCAATGGTGGCGGGGAGGGTCAGAAAGATTGCCCGGCGGGGAAAGCTTCGTTGAGTTACAGAAAAGATGCTGGGAAGCTGTCGAACCCTTATTGCTGAAGTATGAGAATGGAACAGTAGTGATAATTAGCCATTATTTTGTTACCCTGGCTATCATCTTTAAGGCTTTAGATTTGCCTTTGGAATACCTTGCTAAGTTTAGGGTAGATCTTGGAGGGGTAAGCATCCTTGAATTCGAGGATTATGGAGCCCGCCTGTTGCAATTTAATGACACGTCCTACTTGTCATTGCTAACGGGATAAATGGGCTTCTTGGGAATTAGAAGATTTCTCGAAAGTGAAGCAATCCTATGATTGAGATAGAGTCAAGGGTTATGTCTTTTCTTCGACGGAACAACTTGATTCAGCCTGGGGAAAGTATAGTCGTTGGGGTATCAGGTGGCGCTGACTCGGTTTGTTTGCTGCATATCTTGGCAAAATGGCAGAATGAGTTTGACATAAAACTTCATGCGTCTCATCTTAATCATCAGCTCCGAGGTGCGGAATCTGATGGAGATGCCGAATATGTGGCTAATTTGGCTGCCTCTCTTGACGTTCCAGTCATTGTTGGTAAACGAGATGTAGCTGATTACAAAGCTGAAAGGAATTGCTCTACGGAGGAGGCTGCTCGGGAGCTACGCTATGACTTTCTTGCTAGGGTAGCACGTGATGTTGGAGTCCATCGGGTGGCCATAGGTCATACCAGGGATGATCAGGTGGAGACCGTTTTGATGCATATACTGCGGGGAACGGGAATCTCTGGACTGTGTGGTCTCGAGCCTTCGTCGCCTTTTCCATTTTATCATTCTGAGCTGAAGGCGAAGAATCTAGGATTAGTGGTAATAAGACCGCTCCTAGATATTACCAGGCAGGAAACGCTGAGTTATTGTCAAGAGCACCAACTTAGGCCGCGGTTCGATTCTTCTAATCTTTCCTTGTCTTTCTTGCGAAATCGCCTTCGTCTTGAGCTTCTTCCTTCGCTAAGAAAATATAACCCAAGTGTAGACCAAGCTTTACTTCGCTTAGCTAAGATTGCTAAGGATGATAGCTCTTTCATTGAGCAGCAAGCGTTGCAGTTATGGGACGAAGTGTCCAGGCAGGAAAAGTATGCTATCTGTCTAGATAAGGAAAAAGTTAGTGCTCTACCTGTAGCCTTGCAGTCTCGATTAATAAGGCTGGCATTGGATAGAATTCTCGGCGATACTCGTGACATTGAAGCAAACCATACTGAGGCAATAAGGAGTCTGTTAACCAAACCGGTAGGCAAAAGAATTCTCTTGCCTCACGGCATTATCTGTCAGGGAGAATATGATGAGCTTGTCATTACAAGTGCAGCAAAGCATGCTCAGCTTTTATCATCACAGTGTCCTTTTCCTCCCTTGCAGGGTGAGTTTCGTCTCAAAGTGCCTGGGGAGACTGTTTTGCCTGGCTGGAAGGTGATAGCTAGCATAGTCCAGAGGCAAGCGGCTTCTCTGTCATTGCGAGACGTCCCGAGCGTAAGCGAGGGAACTGGCCGAGGTAATCTTGTTGCTGAGTTCGATTTTGATAAAGTGGGAACTGAGTTATTCATCCGTAAACGTCAGTCAGGGGACCGATTCCAGCCTCTAGGCATGGACATGCCTAAAAAGCTTCAGGACTTCATGGTTGATGCTAAAATACCTCTTTCTTGGCGGCAGCATATTCCGCTGGTTTGTTCACCTCAACAAATCGTCTGGGTAGTGGGCTGGCGCATCGATGACAGTGTTAAGGTTACTGGAGCTAGCAAAGAGCTTTTACATATCGAATTTCGGAGAGGGTAGTGCTGAGCAAAATCTTGTGTGGTAGGATATTGGAGATAGGCGAATCATGAAGCATATGATCTTAATTTATGGTGGTCTTGGTGATCTTGCCTCTCGGCGCATCATACCAGCTTTGAATGAGATCTCTTCAGAGCTTTCGATAGGGTTTGCACTGGTTGATTGTAAGGTAACCTGCACTGTCCCTGGGAAATACTACAGGCCTGGTGAAGAGCCTCTCAGCCAATATAATGCTGCCATAATCTCCACCCCTAACGATGCACATAAAGATATAGCCATAAAAGCGCTAAATTTTGGAATGCACATCCTGTGTGAAAAGCCTCTGGCTCATACTCTGGAAGCAGCCAGGGAAATAGTGGAAGCAGCTAATAAACATCCTGCTCAGGTAGCTATGCTCAGCGATCATTACACTTATAAACCGGCGGTGAGGGAAGTCATTCAAAAATGGGCGCAGTATAAAGCTAGGATTGGCAAAATAGGGAGCATCAAAGCCAAAGTCCTTGAACCCTCATCGGTGGAGGGAAGGGAATGGCTATTGCAGAAGGGGAAAAGTGGTGGCGGCGTAATTATGGATACGGGCATTCACCTGGTATCAATTATGGGAAGGCTCTTTGGCTATGACAAAATGCATGTCACAAAAGCAACTGTCAGCAGATATGAAGGTGCTCCCGGCAATAGCGAAACCTTTGGCTATATCGCCCTCAATGTTGATGATATTCCTATTGAGGTTGAGGTAGGGAAAATGATGGCAGATACTGAAAAGGGCATTGTGTTTAGTGGAGACAAAAGGCAGCTTGAGATTGATATAGAAAGAGAGCAAGTCAAACTCAATGGAATGGTAGAAGCCTCCTTTGCTGAAGATGATAGCTATTTGGCAATATTAAAAGAGTTCTTCTCAGCGATAGAAGACAAAAGAACATCCTGGACTACCTTAAACGAAGGGTATGAGGCACAAAGAATCATTGATGCCGTGTACGAGATAGCTAAATGGGAAGTTCCTAAGCACGCGAAAATAAAGGAGGCAAGAATTGGAGGCTAAGGACAGAGGAGAACTTCTAAAAAGTGTTTATGAGCAGAATTGGCTTCATGCCAGACACGTAGAGAATGAACGATTATGGTTTACCAATATCTACGTAATAGCGGTAGGAGGTTTACTCGCTTACACGTTTGGACGAAGTGGGAGTGCCTTCTGGCCTTGGCCAATCCTTATCTTGGTCTTTATCTTCTCAATGGCGGGTTTTCTTATGTGCCACTCTATGAGAATTCCCTTCCTTTTCCACTCAAGAATAGCTGATATCATTCAGATAAAAGAGTGGCATTTACCATATCATTACTTTTACTCTAGATGCCCGAAATCCTATAAGTTAGCAAATCCCGGGGCAAAGTACTTTCCCGTTTCCGCAGGCAAAGGCCCCTCTAAAGTGTGGAGTTTTTCTGATGTGTTTCAACTTCTTTATGGCACCATGGCTTCTTTCTCGGTTGCTTTTTTGGCGTATGATCTTGGCTGTAGGTATCGGACATGGTATGAATGGTGGGTAGCTCTTGCCGCAGGCTTGGTATGGTGTGTAATTTTATTTGTCTATAAAAAAGTTCGCTTCGAAAAGAGAGAGAAGGAAGTAGGAGATTACCTACAGAAACTCCTTGGTAAGGACAAGGAGTAAAGACCGATAAACATTAGGCAAACCTCGGGAGTTGATATGACAGTAGATAGGGAATTGAGGTTGCGCCATCTCACCGTTGGTGAGGCCGCGTTTCGGCTTGATCAGTATCTTAATGATGCCTTTGTGGCTGGTTTGTCTTCTGTGCGGATTGTTCATGGCAAGGGAACAGGGACATTGCGACGTGCTACACATCAAGTGCTAGCCAAACACCCGTTAGTTAAATCTTATCGCCTCGGCGACTATGGTGAAGGGGATTACGGCGTCACCATAGTTGAGCTAGTAAATCGTTGACTCATCTCCGAGGTAAAAAATAGCCACATAATTAGCTATTGATTATTAGCAGACTGGGTTTTATAATGGGCATGTCTTGATTCCTGTTGGACAATTTAGGAATGGAAACATTTGAAGAGGCGATAGGGCAAGGTCCTATTGGGCAAAGGGAACTATCGAGCAAGGTCGAAGAATTACGCCAAAGTGTAGAATTCTTCAGTGAGAGGCTTAACCGGCTGGCGAGACTGGAAGCCCTTTTGGGAGCAAAGTATCGCAAAAAGCTGGAGGCTCTTCGTGACGAGTTTAACAGGACTGATAGATATCAAGGTGAGCTCAAAAGCTTAGCAAAACAGTTAAAAAAGAACAAAGAGAGGCGGTCAGTCCTTAAGAAGCAGATAGCTGACCTGAAAAAGCACAAGAAAATCATTCGCCAAACGATGAAGCAGGTCACCGGGTATGAAAAATCCAGCAGTGAACAAATTGGGGTGATAAGGGAAGAACGAGAAATCCTTTGTCAGCGGGTTCGTGATTTAATGCAGATGTTAGAGCTTGCAGAGCAAGCTGAGCTAAGCGAAAAAGAACTGGATATTGTTTGTCAGCGAGTTTGCGCCACAAAAGGATTGCTGGAAGAGCATGAGGCAGATCTTCACAAGCGAACTATAGACTTGCTTTTTGAGTCTTATATACCTCCTAGGAATAAAATACTTAGGTGGTAGGTGGTTTATCGTCGATCTGGTGGAAGAGATTGCTTAGTTTGAAGCACAGCTTGCTCAACGTAAGGGGCTTGCAAGTTACTAATTCGGGTTGCCTGCAAGGTGGCATGGTTAGTCCTCGACAAGAAACGTGGCAGTTGGCAGTGCAGCCGAGGACAGTCTTGAATTTGCCATCAGCTTGCTTTTCGGCAAAAGGAAGAGGCAGGCCTTCACAGCTAGGAATGCCTGGTGAATCGCTCTCTTCCGCACTGAGCTCCTGGCAGGTGGCATAAGTCATTCCTTTGGCTTCAACCAGTTCCCTTAGTCTACGATGAAAACTAAGCCTCAAATCCTTGCGCAGATGGTAGCCTCCTCCTGACCAATTTGCTTCGTAGACATATTCCTGCTCAAACATTTTAGCTGCTAAGGATGACTGAGTGTGAATAACTTTGTATATCCGCTGCCATGTACTTGTGCCCCCACTGCCAGGAGATTGCTTTTTAGATAGTCTGCCTGTACTGCTGATGATATGTTTGGCTCCAGTCGAAGCAAAGACATCAATTAGCACGGCTATTCTGTCAAACCAGGAGTCACCATAAATGGCTTGGAATAGATGTATAAAAACGGGGTCGAAGCGAATAATGGTGTCTATGCCTAAGTTGGATACCTTGCAAACAGTGGCCACCCTAGTATCAAATGGTGGCGCTCCGGGCGAGAGAAGCCGCAAATTTTCAGGGGTCCCTTCAATAGTTATAGCTATAAGTTTGGGCTTATAATCGATAAAACTCGGCAATTCCAACAGAAACGATGGGTCTCCTTTGGTGGTGATAAAGAAGGAGACCCCATAATTCATTAAGAGCTTTACCAGTGTTTTAACCTCTTCCTTTAATTCAGGTATGTTCTGACATGGGTCGGAGACATTGGACAAGGAAATTGGCGGGCATAGGGTTAGCTTCTTGAGGTCTTTCTCCACCAATTCAGGCAGATTACTATAAATCAGGGCATCCTCCGAGTAGTTGGAATAGATAGCTTCTCTGGCATAGCAATAAATACAATTATGAAGGCACTGGTTTGGCCCGGGCGGCGTGACATTAATAATCCAGCAATGGAAGCATTTCCGCGTAGGGCTGGAATAGGGGAAATCATGGAAAGTTGAGCCTTTCTTGGCTATTAACTTTATTGGCATTGGGTTTGCTTCGCTCGCAATGACATTATTTTATCATTTCCCTGTCTTTGGTAAGCTTTTTGAGACAGAGCTGAAAGATGTAACCTTTTTGTATTTAATTGTGGCCTAATCCTTTTCCTTGCTTTTGCGTTGTACCATTGTAAGAGAGGCATGGTGTAGAATTACGGCAGGTTATCGTTTGGCAGTACCCGAAGAAAGGATCCCACAAATGAATATGAAGTTATTAATTGGTCTATTAGTTTTGGGTGTGATAGTGCTTACTACAGGCTTGGCGCTGATGTTCTTCGGGGTGCCTTAGGTAAGCTTGGGGATGGACAACTAAGTTTTACGCAAATTTTCATGCCCTCTGACTGAACTTCCTCTCGCAAACTGCATCGCAGAGCGCTATTGTTGTTTGTCTTCCTTGACTGCCTAAACCTCTCTTTTTTCGCTATACTTACTGGTATGGATGACATCTTGCTTGTGGATAAACCTAAGGGACTTACCTCATCTCGGGTAGTAGAACTGATAAGAAGGAAGTTTAAGGTGAAGACTGGCCATACAGGGACGCTGGATCCCTTAGCCACGGGGTTGCTGATTATTCTTATGGGCAAACGTACAAAAGATGCCTCTTTATTTCTTCGCCTAGACAAGGCTTACGAAGTCAAAGGTATCTTGGGTGTGGAGACTGATACCTTTGACTCCGGGGGAAAGGTTTTGCAACAAAGCGATAACAAGGTAACCAAGGAGAAATTAGAGAGGGTACTAAAGGAATTTCATGGTGATATTTGGCAGGTTCCCCCTCCATTTTCTGCTAAAAAGATAGAAGGCCGAAAGGCTTATGAGCTAGCCAGGAAAGGTTTGTGTGTGGAAATACCGCCTAAAAAGGTAAGTATTTATTCCTTGGAGATTAAGGAATTCCAGTTTCCTTACTTTAGCCTCATCTGCGATGTATCTTCAGGCTTCTATGTTAGAAGTTTGGTTCATGATATCGGAGAGAGACTGAAGATTGGCGCTATAGTAACAGAAGTCCGTCGTATGAGAATTGGGCCCTACCAGTTAGAGCAAGCTAAGGAATTACAGGAAATTCTAAATTACACCATCCAAACGTAAACATAAACTTTTTATCAGTTGTTCCGTTTTTATTATTGGAGCTTGAATTATGAGCATTCTGCGGATGATAAAAACCTTGATAACTGTCAAAGGCCTAGAGGTGCTTCTTTTGGGCAAAGAGGTTACTATGCCCGATGGTGTTGGCTTGGGAGTAGTTGTCGCTATCGAGAAGGAATTAGCGCAGGATAGAATATGGATGGTGGTTGATAATCAAGGTCGGGAGAAAGCAATGCCGATCGAGCAGATTGCCAGTGTAACCAATAAGGTGACTCTTTTTGGTGATTTATCGCTATCCAGGGTGGCGATGAATGGGGACTAAGTTTTTGCCTGGTTGAAAAAAGAACTCATTTGATACAGGAGGCAAGATGAAGACTGTAAAATTTTTTAGCTCTCTTCTTTTAGTTGGAATCTTTCTAGCCAGTGGCTGCGCGCCCGCTCAACCGCCAGTCACCGTGTCATCTGAGTTCGCTATACCTTCGGTAGCCGGAGGCGAAGTGTCAAACCCCAAGCTTGCTATGGTAACTTGTTATGAACCTGAAGAGGTCTCTATATCTCCCAATGCTCCCTCTTACCTCCTACCTCTGGACTTAAACGAGATAACAAACTTCGGGGAGATAGAATCAAAGTTCAGGCTGAATGGAAATCAAAAGGACCTTCTGGAGAAAAATGGCTTCGCAGTCATCCCTTGGCGAGGCGATGATATTGTCCAACCATACAAAACCCTTAAGGAGCAAGACATTCCCATCTTTGTTACCTCAGATACCTTGCTTCATCTATATCATATCCAATTCAATGAAATACTGAAGCGCCTCGAAGAGGAAGAGTTCTTCGATGAGTTAATTGACATAAGCCTGGTGATGATGGAAAGGGCAACGGGTGATTACCAATCCTTTGATGATGCTAGCTTGAAGGAAGCTGCCAGGAGAAATGTGGCTTATTTTGCCGTGGCTTTGAAGCTTCTCCAAACACCAACCGAGGACTACGACGAGGGAAAAGCTAAGCAGGAAATTGAACAGTGGAATAAAGACTATCCCTGGGATAAGAAGGAATTCAAGCCATTGAAGAAAGTTGATTTTTCCGTTCCGTCTTATGTGAGAGACGAGGTTAACGCTGAAATCGAAAACATTGAAGCGCATGAGGGGTTCAATCCCAGCGCTATCTTCAATTCCCCTGATTCTAGAAATCCTTATAGTGAGGACTACTCTCAGTATATTCCTAGAGGGCATTACACCAGGAGTGAGGCGCTTAAGAGGTACTTCAAGGCGGCGATGTGGTATGGCAGGATGGCTTTCCTGCTAAGGGGAGGTCCTGATGCTTTGATTAGCGAGGAAGATGCCACAATAGCTACAATCCAAGGATCCTTGATTTCTGCCGAGTTACCTAATATAAAAGTTGGTGTCACCAATTGTTGGCAAATATGGAATCGGATTTATTCCGTTACGTCTTTCTTCGTGGGTGTTGCTGATGACCTGACACCCTATGAATACCTGGATGCTATGGAGAAGGTTTTTGGCACTGAGTTTGACGCTAGCCAGCTTGCTGACGAGGAGGCGTTGCTCAATTTAAAGGCTGAGCTAGCCCAGATGAGGAATCCCGAAATCTATGGCGGCTCTGATGTTTGCGTTATCCTCCCCCCAGTAACCAAAGAAAAACTCTACGAATGTCTGGCCAGCACAAAAGGGATGAGGTTCATGGGGCAGAGGTTCATTCCTGACTCATATATGTTTCAGAATTTGGTCTTTCCCGCTGTAGGCATGTATGTGGGAAAAGATGAGCCGTTTACTATGAAAATGACGCAGCTCGGTCCTCAAAGATGTTTTCCTAGAGGATTGGATGTTATGGCTGTTCTCGGATCAAATCGAGCTTATGACATATTGAAAGCCGAAGGAGATACCGAATATCAGGGAGAAGACACCAGCTATGATAAGCAATTAAATGGGCTCAAGGAAGAATTTGACGCTGTAAGCAACGAGGACTGGAATCGGAATCTCTATTGGGCCTGGCTTTATGCTTTGAAGCCTTTACTCCAAGACTTTGGGCAGGGTTATCCAACATTCATGCAAACTGAGGCTTGGCAAGATAAGGGGTTGCAGACTGCTCTGGCGTCGTGGACTGAGCTTCGCCACGACACTATTTTGTATGCCAAGCAAAGCTATACTCCGGCGGCAACAGCGATGCCGCCTCAGCTAAAGCCAGTGGTAGGCTATGTCGAGCCGGTTCCTGAGTTTTATAATCGCATGCTGTCGCTTACCAGAATGACGAAAGGAGGGTTGGCTGACCTTGACGCCCTGAGCGATGAGGAGAGATCAAGATTAGAAAGTTTGGAAAGCATCCTGGAGAGGTTGATTACCATCTGCAAAGATGAGTTGGAAGGCAAAGAGCTATCGGAAAGTGACTACGACTTCATTCGGAATTTCGGTGAGCAGCTTGATTTCATAGTCGTTGGCGTCGAGGCAAAGGGTAAGGAAACTACCCTTGTTGCTGATGTTCACACTGATACTAACTTGCCAATGGAGGTTTTGGAGGAAGGTGTGGGCTATGTTGACCTTGCCCTGGTGGCCTATAAAGTTCCTGATGGCAGGATTATCGTTGGTGCTGGCCCCACATTAAGTTACTACGAATTTAAGTGGCCTATGGAGCAGGGAAGATTAACCGACGAGCAGTGGAAGGAAATACTGGAGCTGGGGCAGCAGCCTCCAAGACCGGATTGGATAGATAGCTTCTATACTAAGTAGGTAGAGCAGTTTTACGAGGGGGTGGTGGCAAGATTGCCCTTCGCTTTACTCGCAATGACAGGTGGGGTTTGTTGGGTTATAATCTAGTGTGGCTACTCTGATTATCTTG
>JABUBK010000248.1_pt1 | contig 12375 bp, 8 predicted proteins | sample 7332671 | NCBI WGS metagenome assembly JABUBK01 (sample SAMN07256342, study PRJNA390944) | subsurface metagenome | isolation source: Methane hydrate marine sediment | place: Pacific Ocean: Eastern North Pacific, ODP site 1244 | collected 2002
CGCAAGAAAAACCCAGAACCATTATCTTACCCAAGAAACGAAAGGGGAAAAATAATACTTCCTCAAGGGAGGAAAAGAAAATGAGTGAAAAAACAAACATTGAAGATGTAGAGATAAGAGGCCGAATGGATATCGAAGATATCGTGAAATATCAGATAAACAGATGTAACCTTTCAAGCTCAAACCCAGATACTACAATATTTGGTAGTAATGTCCTCGTACTTTTAGACTTACTTCCAGCACACAAAAGAGAAGAGGTCATCGAAAGAAAAAAGGAATATGGAAAAATCGTGAAGGTAGATGATCGAGATATATGGTGCGGTCAAAGAGTAGGCCGGGCAAAATGGAAACCTCCTATATTTGTTCCTGATTATCATATGCTTTACAGATATGTTTTGGATGCCTTCGCAGACAGCGGATTAACGTGGAACATCGAGCAAGAATTATTTGACAAGGGAAAGAAAATTCAACAGAAAAAACCAACACCATACAACCCGGAGATGTTGATATGACACTTCAAACACCGAAAGGTAAAGCGGAACAGGTTTTCACAATCGAAGAAAACGGAAAAGAAATCAAAGTTATGAATTGGCATGGATACTATGTTCAAGTTGGGCCACATAAAAGCCCTTTTTTCTTCAATGAGATTGAAGCGAGGAGAACCCAGAACAAAAGCAATATCATTATAATTACTGGATCGCCGGGAGATGGAAAAACATACACAGGAATCAGACTTTGTGAAATATTTGATCCAAAATTTGACCCTAACATCCAGATCGTTTTCTCAAGACCGGAACTGCTACACATTATCGGAGAAAAATCACCGTTGAAGCGTGGTCAAGTGGTTCTGATCGATGAAGCCCACTACGGTTTAGGATCTAGAAGATGGATGGAGAACGTACAGAAAGATTTGATGGATGCGTTAGCATCGGTGAGATCCCGAGGCTTCATAATAATTATCGTGTGTCTTCATATCGAGATGTTAGATATAATCATCAGAAAATATGTTCTTACCTACATGCTTCACATGGAGGAGAGAGGGGTGAGCGTGGTTTACAGATTATACACTCCTCGATTCGCTAAAGAACTCTATAAAGAACGAAAGGGAAAAATGACGCTTCAGCTTCCAAACGCTGAACTCTGTGCATATCCTGATTGTCTTGAATGTGAGTTTAAGGATACGTGTATGACTACCAGAGCGATCTACGAACGAAGAAAAAAGGCGTTCGTGGACGAGGCTAGTAGACAAGCGGAGGAACGAGCGCACGAACAGGAGAAAAAGAGAAGGACGGTATCCGATAAAGACATCATAAAAACCCTTTTTGAATATGAAAACGAGGTATCATTTACGAATAAAGGGAATGTCGAAGCGGTCAGTATCCAACTTATCATCGAACGTGAATACGATCAAACAATAGGACGAAGTAAGTTAAGGTTGTTGGGAAAGCGGTTCATGTTAGAAAAGATGAAGAGAACGCCAAAAACCGCTTAATGTTCTCTCTCAGCATATACTACTTTAATTAATATAACCCCCTAATTTTAGGTTAAAAAAATAGCTAAAATACGTCTATTAACTACTATGCTTATATTAGTTAATAAGCATAATAGATTATACCAAAATGGTGACTTAGAAAAAATAAGCATTAGTAGTGCTACTAATCCTTATAATTTATCAGACTTAGACAAATAATTTCGATTAAAGAGAGTAGGTTAAAAGCAGGAAAAACAGGCCATTATAACCAGAAATAGAAAGATAGAAGAAAAACAGCGAAAACCAGTAAGGATAATTACGCCTTATTACAGGGAAAGAAGACGTTTATAACCCTCTTTTACGATCATGCTTTTTTCGATCAAAGAGACTATCCTATTTACTTATAATATTTTCATCCCAAAACATAATTGAATCCATGCAAAGTTTTCCATAAAAGGAACCTTCAGCAATAGCTTATCTAACGGATTCAATAAAGAATAAATCATTTTTTGCAACTTTCTTTGTCTTACAAAGAATAATTGATCATTCACTATCTTGATCCACATGAACACTAAATAGGCCGGGGAAAAAATACAGTAATATTTCATCTTTACTTGAGAAAACACCGTTGAAAACATATCTTCGAGATCCCCGTTGTTAAATGGATGCTCAGTTTTTGTGCTTCTCTTGATTAATGCGCGTCCAATGGTAGCTATAACGTTTAATTTTTTCGGTTCTTGTGCAATCATTATTCCATCCTGTTTAAGAAATTGATGTGACCGCTTCAATATTTTAAGGGGATCTAGAAAATGATGTAATGAGGCTCTACAATAAACTATATCAAATTCTTCCGAATAGTTGAGATGATCCACGTTTTTCGTTTTGAAGTCAATATTTACCCGGTTTTGATGAGCGTGATTTTTAGCTTTGTTTATTATTACTTTCGAGATATCAACTGCTGTAACATCTGCTCCCTTTTTTGCAAACCATATCGCTTCTCTACCAAAACCACATGCGAGATCCAACACTTTTTTGCCTTTAAGCGTTCCTACTTCATTTAGAATATGGTTCCAAATTGGTTTTTCCCATAGTTCTAATTCAAATAACTCATTCACTTGCGACGCTAAAGTATCATAATATTTCCTTTCTTCAACGTAGACGTTTATATTAAGCATTAATAATCACTGTTATATTACACAAGAACGGATGAATGGTTGTAAAGACCGTGAGCGCATACATACACAGAAAGAAAGCCTTTACAACTAACCGCAACTCAGGATCTATTTCTATTTTCTTAATCGAAGACCATATTAAGCTCGTAGCAAACCCGATGAACACAAAAGAAAAGAGGGATATGGTATAAGCGTTGTATCTCCCATACAACATCATCATACCCGCCATGACCGGATTAGTTTCAGAGAAGCCGAGACTTAATCCAAGCTCTGTACTGTATATATCTAAGAGTTTTCCCACGACTAACGGGATCGTGATCAACATACTTGTCTTTAATATTGATCGATCCATGTGAGATCCCCTTCTTTTAGATGTTGTTTTCTAGCAGTTGACATTTTTTGAAGAGAGCAAAAAGCAACTCTTCGAGCAATCGTGATATCAGGCCGACAATTAATATTCGTATTTCACCAAGTCCAAGTATTGAAGGTATTGGGATGAGCATGGTGAAGATGAATGTTGGGAAACAAACAAGGCCGAATATGAATAGTCGTATCGAGATAATGCTTATTCTTTTCAAGTCCATGACGTTTCACCTCTTTTACTCATTCTCTTTATAATGCCAATCGTAATGAACACAAAATTCGTCTGTTGCACCCCCAGCGGTCTGTTCATACGACACTGTAAAGGTTTCCGCGCTAACATCCCAATCAAAAGATCCAGTATCAGAGAAGCCTTCCTGATCTGCACCTGTAATCGCTACCTCAATATCGTTAATGCCATCCGAAAGAGTGACATTCAGCCATTTACCACCGCCGGGAGCAGGTTCAGCGAAAATATGCATACTATGAATATGTCTGTCTTGAGTTAGATACCCGGCACTAATTTGATCGATAACCTGAACACCAATTCCGGCAACAGAGTCATGGTGTATATGTTCGTCTAAGTCCATCCCAAGCATGTAATTATGATTATAATTCATATCACCATCGAGCGAAGACGGAGCGTTTAAATCGATTGAAATATCAGCTTCCAAATCAAGATGACCATCATCCAACGAAGAAATGTAAACCTGTGCATCTCTGAACTGTAAATGAGAATCAAAAGGAACCGTGAGAGAAGGAGGCGAACCATGCTCAATCCACAAAGCATATTCAGCGTTTATAGTGTCATAGAACGCAAGTCTATCACCTGTTCCAGCGTTTTCAAATGACAAAGCCCAATTCCCAGCACCTTCATCATTCCATACAATATCGGCCCAACCATCAGCACCCCTATTAAAAACGATGAAATGTTGATTTGCACCTCGATCAATATTCAACTGAGCAGAAGTCGCTATCAAAGGAGTATTGATATCAACCGCAACATCAGCCGTAAGATCGAGATGACCATCATCTAAAGATGCAACGTAAATTTGAGCATCCCTTATTCTCATTTCATAAGTGTTAAGCATAAAGCCGAATACGTCAGCTACTTCATCGCTTGAAAATCTGATGTTCGCATCGGTGAACAAATCAAGATCAGCAGATGAAACTGCTATTTTATAGAGATCTGCGTATAACTTAATCTTATCTCCCGTTTCATCCACGAAATCAATAACTGACCCAGATTGTGGATATATGTTAGGAGTATTCAAATCAATAGCTATATCAGCGGTCAAATCTAGATGCCCGTCATCCTCAGAGCTTACATAAATTCCACTATCACGAATATATTCACGGAAGAGTTGAGGATCAAATTGGAAAGCATAATTCGCTGATCCATCAGCTTTAAGAATACTAAACAGGGCATTACCTTCAACATTCCCCCTGAACAACCCAATATATGCGTTCTTGCCTGAATCTGCATAGGAATCTATCCAGAGATAATTATTAATTCCAGCTTCTTGAACCTTCATAATACGTGTGTCAGGAATATCATTATCGAAAACAAGGCTATTCCATCCAGCACCATAAGCTATTGCAAATTGATCATCAGTCTTAAGTTGATTTACAGCACCACGATAGAGGTTTGTATCTTGATCTATTCCAAGATAGAGTTTTCCAGACCCAAGATACATATCTTGCCATTCACGATTAATGTTACCAAGAGCATAATTATTAGCGGATGAAGGATCTACATTTCCAGCAGATTCAATACCTCCATCAATAACAGCTAGACGATAAGGAGGTGTTGCACCATAGTGAAATCTAAGAAGGGTTCTAACAAAATTCCTATTTGCACTAACTTCATCAAAGAATCCAACTGAAATTGATGCATCAAGATAGCTACCAATTCTAAAACTTGAATTGGATGGATCAGCATCAGTATTAATGAAATCCAAATACGGATAACTGGTTATGATGGAAGCATTAGTGTGAAGATCGATAAAGTTGTCAGCGTAAAGGTCTAAGTCACCATCATTATCACTACGAATATAAATCTGGGCATCCCTAAACTGAATTTGCTCATTATTGAAAAGGTTGAACTGATCAGCCGTAATAGCGAAAGCCCCAGCATCCCAATTAGCCGTAAGATCATTAGAACCATCACGAAGAACAACCAAGTTATTGATATAACCAGATTGTAATGCAACACCAAAGACGAGAATGAATGTGCCTATCAACGCGACTATAAGTATTCCTGCTCCCATTTTAACCATGTTTATCCCTTCCTTTTTCATCTATTTTTGTGTTGATGCGATTGCCACTCCTATAAACAACCACACAAGTATGATGACGGCTTGAACCTCTCGTAATACGATAGATCCCTTGAGGTATTCATCAATGATTATTCCAGCCTCGTAAAACATTTGAACAGAGATAGCTAACACGACACCGATTAATCCGCATAGTGCAGGTATGGCGAAAGCTCTTTCATTCCGGCCCATTATCTTCTCAACCATCCATCCAGCGTATAGAACGCTATTCCGATCACCATAATAATTAAGACGAATGAGGCAACCTGATTACCTATCCAAATCCAATCCGCTGAACCGTAGTAAGAGGAGATGCCTAGAACACTACCTGCAACAATTACAACCGCGAACATGATGAAAATTACGGGTGTTGACTTAGACATTTTTACTCGATCACCGGGATTAAGTTGATCAATTTCGATATCAGATCGAAAGCGTAGCTACCGATCTTTAGGAGAAACAGGATCGCGGTTTGCACCATGTCTATTAACAGCTTCACTCGAACGACTACGCCTTCTATCGTCCTGCAAGAAAGCAACCAAACGAAGAGCGCAAGAGGTATCAGTGGCATCAACGGCGTGAGTACAGATGTGATGTCAAACCAACCGCCTTGTGCTTGAGTCCAAATAGATGTTAGAACATCAAAGATAGTGACGAATCCAGTGGCGAAAGTTGCGAACCATCCGATCCCGAAGGTAAGCCAACTGGCCATGAGAAGGAACGTGGATGTTAACAAACTGAGGGTATAGTTGATCGCGTCAACCGTCCATGTAAGGAAACTGGATATCCATACGAGGATCGCGGAGAATCCCCCGGGCCAACCGGCGAAGCTAAATAAAGTATCAAGGAATCCGGTGAAGATCGTAAAACCGTTCAGCATCGTTACTGTCATACCATCGACGATAATTGATCCAAGTGCTATTATTCCCTGTCGTATCGGTTCAAGGAATCCATAACCGCCTGTTTTAACATAAACGATAGGTTCTAAGAACGTTGGATGATCAATGCCTTTCGCTTCCCTGTTGAGATAGTTGAACATTGTTTCTTGTGTAGCCCAATAGTCATCTGCTCCTGCTCCTGCGCTTTTGTTGAGATAAACATACGCTTTCCACATCTTGATATCTTTTGTGCTGATCAAATCGCTGTTAGAATTAATTATTTCACATTGGAATTGTGAGATGTAGTTTCCTCCTGCTCCTGCTCCAAACCAGTTTGCACGATCAAAGTAGAGGGGATTCACATGTCCCCCAAACGTTGTTGAAGCATTTTCAGCATCAACCCACAGATCGACGGAAAATCGGGTTAGAGTCATAATTGTGGTAGCTTCATAGAAGCCGTAGATGAAATCTTGTTTAATGAAAACGTCACCCTCGTACCAATCAACTTGAAACTCCATACTGTTCGATCCCCAAAGCAATTCCCAATCCGTTATGGTAAGGCGAACATTGATCCCTTTCGTCCATACATCAAGATCGTCACAGAAGTAGAACCCAAATTCTACAAAGCCTTGACCTTTCGCTGAAGCGTCACCATGAGCGAATAAACTACTCTTCCAACGAACACTTTGAATATTTCTCAAAGTCATGTTCAGTTCAGCGGAAGCAGTTGCACCGGCTGAAGGGCCAACCTTCCAATCCCAAGGGGATTCACCTGTTAAATGTAAGAATACACCCGTTCCATCAGATTCCGTATAACCGCCTAGATTGTAGATGTTGAAGTAATCAGCTTCTTTCAGTTCCCATCCTGTAGAATCTCCATCGGTCTTGTTCGAGCGCATGTAAATATCCACATCAAAAGCATCAAAAATCTTATCTGTAATGTAGAGTTTGAATGTAACTCCTAAAGTGGTATCGACAAGACTTGTTCCTCCATCTGCTAATCTAACAAAGTCCGATCCTGAAGTTAAGCGGAAAACATCATCCACGACAGAATAAGAAGCGTTAATCCAATTTTCACCATCGGAAAACGCGATTTCTAATATATCAAAGTCTATTCCTGTGTAATATGCAAGAAAATCATAATGCCGTTCTTCCGCGAATAACCAGTTTCCGCAACCCTCCATGTTCGTGATAGTCACATTCACATTTCGGTAAATAGCCCTCGATGCGAATTTCACATTATATGATCCATTTGTCATGTAGACTAATCCGATATAGCGAGTTGTAGTTCCAAATTCCTTGTAAGAAGATGTTAAAACCTGATTACCAGTAATCGATTCACTAGATTCTACCAACCAATCAACCGAATCCAGCCATGTTCCCCTAACGTTTTTACGGTAATAGATATGGTTGTTATGCGTCCAAAAGACAAATATTTCTTCAGACCAATCATCAATGCTAATCACCGGTGCGCTCGTAATTGTTAAACCGCCAACAATGAGCGTTTCATTCTCCCAAGTTCCAGTAGAGTTTATTCGAGTAACATAAGTGATGTTAGATACATCTCCTCGTAATACTGCAAGGTGAACATTATCATCAAGAGAGGTAGCGGATAGATAACCGCCATATTGAATGTCGAATGTCGTTGCGTTTTCCTCTGCTCCCCATGATGATCCATCCCAAAACCTGAACAGTACCGGCCAACTGTAATTTCCCATGATCATACCCATTCGTTTGTTAGTGAGAGAGATCACGGTTACGCTGAAATCACCAGATCGAGAAGTGTACGGAAATCCTAAAGCAGTATTCCAAGTTCCATCATTCGTTGAAGAGGCTATTATTCTAGGATACCAATCACCGTTATGATAGCGATAGCCAATCCAAGGATAACTTTCATTATCCGCACCTATTGAGGGATGAGTGATACCAGTTCCAATATCTGCCACTACTAATTGTTCAACCGCACTCCATGTTATCGTTCCATCAGCGTTACATACTCCCCGTCGATAAACTAAATTATATGGGTCTGTACCAACGGTTTGAACATAATGGATATACGTACCGTCATAATGAACGGAGAAATCTACCCCTCTATTCTCCGCTTTAACATTCGTAAATCCACTCCATGAATCTCCATCAACACTTGTTTTAAAACCCATGTTCGTTCCGTCACTGTACCACACCCAGAATCTACCAGAAGCATGATAATTCTTGTGCATATTCGGATCGCGTGTTGCAAAGATATCAGTTGTAGTTCCAACGATATCCCCTGCCTCTTCACTTCCAAGAGTCCAAGGTTCCAGCATGACCGTATAAGGAGATCCTACGCCTTTCGTGTAAGCAATTGAAATCCTCGAATCCTCAATTTGGTATGATCCCATAACCGATGAATCAAGGATGTTCGTGTCACTGAAAATCAATGTTTCCGATTCTAAACTTGCATCGTCATTACGATACTTATAATACATCTTTCCAGCATCATCCATATAGATGATGTAAAATTCATCAGGTGTTGCACTCTTCGTTAAGATATGCGCTTGATTGTTATCCGTCGCACTTTTAATCGTGACACCTGCATCCCAACCGACACCCCATGATCGTTTTGTTAGAATTAGATCATCAGACGCATCTTTGTAAGAAACATACACATCGTCACCCCATGCTGACATAGAATGTTGGCCAACAACATTGGGATCAGCAACAATAGTTTCTTTAGCTTCCCACGCTATACCGTTCCAAACTCTCCCAACAAAACCCACACTATCCTCGAAGCACCCAGCAAACATCTTATTCGCTGTTAAAGGAACAATTACAGGATAGAGATAACCTACACTTGTTACATGAATATTAATCTCTCCTGCTTCCGTGAAAGTTCCATCATTAGTTGAAGACCACACAACACCGGGTAACTCTGTTCCTCCCACGCTATCATGTATATTATAGGCAATGAAAGGATAACCGTCTGTATTCACGCTTACAAAGGGATGACCGGGATCGTCGTTCGCTCCTCCTATCGAGATGACCTGTTCAACCGCACTCCATGATATTGTTCCATCGGTTTCTAATTCTCCCCGTCGATAGAACACATCATCAGTATTCAACCATTCAGCATAAGCATAATGAATGTAATACACACCACCTCTAAATTCTAACCATGTATCCATGACGTTACCCATAGCGTGATTCGTCGCTCTGAAGATAGCCGATGCACTCCACGAAGCTCCATCAACACTTGTTTTCCAACGAAAATTAATACCGTCGTTGTAGATGATCCACCATCTACCATTAGTGTAAAACGTCTTTCGGCCAAAGAAATACGCGGTTCCCTGTGAAACACTTGTATCAATCACGGATGAGGCTTCAACAGAAGAGATATCGCTAAATGATAAAAAACCGATCAGAGGAACGAGTAACAAGAATCCAAGCAAGATCGCAAGAGCTTTACGTAAAGCCAAACGTTTCAATTTTCTTCACTTCTCTTTGTCTTCACATGATAAATAATACGTTGAACCCCTAAATAAACGAAGTACGGCGACCAAAGAACAAGTGAAATAATAATGTTAAACCCCAGAAAACTAAACAAACCCTGTGTTAGTGGTTTTACAGGATAAGAGAACATGCAAAGAAAGACGAAAGTGGTAAAAACAGCAGGTGGTGTTCTATTCCACATCGGCCTCTGCCTCCCTTAACTTCTTTCTCACACGATAACGACGCATCCTTAATTTAGCAGAATGGCGCACATCCTCAATCGTGCGGTTAGGATCAGGTGTTCTACCGCCCAAAACAATCAACTAATTATTACGTAACAACCTTTATAAAGGTATCTCCCTCATTCTCTGTTGATTCAAGTGAGTAAAAAAAGGGGTTTCCCCCCATGAGTGCCGAACTCAATAACGTAGAGGGAACAACTTCTATAAAACCATTACCCATTGAGAATCCAGAGAAAAACGTTTTAAAACAGAAATTACGCGATTACAAATGGGAAGATAAATACGGAAAACCTGACATTCCAGATCCCGTAGACCCATGTAAAATATGCAGATTAAACCCAGAAAGTAAAGAAGCAACAACCGAAACCTGTCCTTCACAAGAGAAGAAACCGGGTTACGACTGTCCTCACCTACAAATTGAAAAGAAAACCAAACCCTTCTTTATCGCTCAACTATTGATGCGTCGATATCAATTCAAAACTTTTCAAGACACTGAGGAGCTTCTAGTATGGAAAGAAGGGATCTACATCCCAGAAGGAAAGGTTACAGTAGAAGCAGAGCTAGAGAAAATCAATGGGGAAAACGCCACAGTCAAAAACTGTAACGAAATATCAGCACATATCAAAAGAAGCACCTACACGAAGCGAAATTTATTCGATAAAGACCCTAGCTTGTTGACAGTAAATAACGGTGTATTGAATCTTGAAACGGGTATCCGCAACAACTTCGATCCACGACATCTAAGCCTCATTAAAATCCCCGTTAAATTTGATCCTGATGCGAAATGTCCAGTGATCCTTAAGTTTCTTAACGAGATAATGGACGAAGATAACACGGAAAAAATCAAGGAATGGATAGGATACCTGCTCGAACGATCTTACTTCATCCAAAAATGCTTTATGATCTACGGCGAAGCAGACCGGGGAAAAACCACCTTCCTCAATCTTGTCACTACCTTCGTTGGTATTGATAATGTTTCCAATGAACCACTCCAAGACCTCTGTCACAGCCGTTTCAGTATGGCCTATCTCTTCGGAAAAATTATAAACATCTTCGATGACCTCACCAACGTCGAGATACGAACCGCAAGTAAATTCAAACAGCTAACCGGTCAATCACGATGCAAAGGCGAACGAAAACATCAAGACCCTTTTTACTTTTACAGTGCCACAAAACTCGCCTTCACCGCAAACGAAATGCCTAAAACCAAAGACCTCACCGACGCTTTCTTTAAACGATGGGAACTCCTACCTTTCATAAAACAATTCTTCAAGAATAAGGAACCATATCAAGATCCCCACCTCCATGAGAAAATGACAACGACCACCGAACTCAGTGGCCTCCTCAACCTAGCGATAAAATACCGCCTCAAAATCAGAGAACAGGGAAAATTCAGCAACAGTACATCCATCGATGAAAACAGGGAATATTGGATGTTACTCTCTGATCCTGTACACCGCTTCATCGAAGAGGAATGTGAAAACGAAAAATGGATAGATAAAGATGCTTTCTTCACCGCCCTATCACGATACTTAATATTGAAAAAAATAGGTACAATGAGTAGCAACAAAGTCACACGAACGATGAAGGAGAAAGGATATACGCAAACGAGACAGGGTAGTTCAGGAGAACAAAAATGGGGATGGTATGGTATTTCGCTCAAAGGAACAGACACACCCAAAGGAATAGACGGATATGCATAGGAGGGATAAAAATAGTCAATATAGATAACATTTTTGAAACATATAGGGAGATAAAAAATAAAATATATAGTCTAAATAAGTACAAGAAATCTTGACTATATTGACTATTGAAGGAGGAAACTGAGAAAATGATCCTTGATACCCTTGATAGTGAAATTCCTGCTTTTGTACTAGGTATGATCGCGGAGATCAATAAAAACGGAAGCATAGACGCGATCCTCGATGAGTGTAAAAACACAACCGAACGTAGACGGCGATACATGGCGATAGTTGATTATATCTACGGTCTTGCGGAGAGTGGAAAATGATGAGTTATCAACGTTGCTCACAATGTAACGCTGGATGCTTAATTAAGAATCATGTCATTCAATGGATATGTAGACGATGCGGTGAAGTAATGAAAAAACTGAAGAGAAATAATCCCTTAGTACAAGTTGTCCTTGCGCTTGTGGAATTTATTAATGAAACGTCAGAGATGATGAAAAATGACGATCACAGATGATCATTGGGAATATACGGGAAAACTACTGGAATATGTTTACCGAACAGCGTTCGAGCATGGTTTAAAACATGGACGAGAAGAAAAGAAGTGATGAAAAATGCTACCTGAATGTCAATGGTACGGTCAAACATTCGCCACACAGTTCTGGGTAGACCTCCACGAAAAATACTGCAAGAAAAACCCAGAACCATTATCTTACCCAAGAAACGAAAGGGGAAAAATAATACTTCCTCAAGGGAGGAAAAGAAAATGAGTGAAAAAACA
>JABUBK010000249.1_pt1 | contig 12362 bp, 26 predicted proteins | sample 7332671 | NCBI WGS metagenome assembly JABUBK01 (sample SAMN07256342, study PRJNA390944) | subsurface metagenome | isolation source: Methane hydrate marine sediment | place: Pacific Ocean: Eastern North Pacific, ODP site 1244 | collected 2002
GTTACTCTTGTTATATTGATATTGACGTTTAGGTTTGCAGGTGCTACGTGGGCTGTTGCTCAAGCTACTGCTGAGAGTACTGCTATGCAGATTGTCGCTGCTGCTAAAAGTAGCGTCGGACAAGTTGTTAATTAAGGGTGATAAAATGAATGAATTAAAAGAAAGGTTGTTTGAGATTGAACTGAAGGAGTTCAAGGACAAGTTAGGTTTGCCTGGAGAAGTTGCTAACGTAGCAATCAGCGAAGCTAGAACAATACTTGTTACTGTGATTGGTGAGGTAAAGTGATGTGGACTTTTATTTTGTTACTGCTATGTTTGTCCTTGCGTGGATCACATGGCAGTTTATAGAATATTTGTTTAGGAAGAAGAAGGTGAAGGAGGAACAAAAATGATTGAGCTTGATACTTGGGCTTATGTATATTATGGGATATGCGTTTTCGTGAGTTTCATACTTTTTTGGTATGCGTGGAGAGCTACTAAGATGAATCGTGAAGAGAGACTTTCTAAGTTTAAGAATAGGCGTGACCGAAAAGATATAAGACTATGAAATGGAAACCAGACAACTTTCAAAAAGAAGGTGATGAAGCAGGAGCAGTATTTAACATAGGATTAAGTACTGCTATGGAGATACGGAAACTTCTTAATGAATGTAATATGGAAGCTAGACTGGGAAGATTCATTGAATGGTATAACGATTTATTAGCATTAGAACGTGAAGTCACACCCGAAATGAAAGAAGGGGATGATAAAAAATTAAATGGAATGCGACCAAAGCTAATTATCAGAATTGATAAGTGGCAAAAACTAGATAGTGTAGAATCGCGTAATCGAGCTTTTGTATCATTACATTTGTTTGAGATTGAATTAAGGCAAATAATAAAGAAAAGAGGTTTGGGAATGCCTGATAAGGATGATGATGAGGGATTATAAATATGATTGTCACAAATCTAGAATATCATCTAGAGACAAAGCTAGTGAAGAAACTAGATATTATGGCTAAAAGATGTACTAATACGAGAACTCGTAAAGACGCTGTTTTAATCGTCGAAGGTTCAGAAGGAGAAGGTAAAACAAACACTTCAGAAGCAATAGCTTACTACTTAAAGTATAAAATGGATAGGCAGATTCACATGTTCTTTAGGCTACAAAGTCTTATGGAGTTTGCTCAGAATACAGAAGAGGAGATAATAATATGGGATGAGCCAGCACTAGATTCTTTAAGTACAGATTGGTTTAAGGAAACCAATAAAGATCTTATAAGGTTGCTTATGACTTGCCGAAAGAAAAGACACTTTTTCATATTTAACTTCGTTAAATTCTATAAGTTCAGTGAGTATGTAGTAGTAGATAGAGCACTAGGTTTGATCCACATGTACACTAGGACTAAGACAAATCAATCAGGAAGGTTTGTATATGTAAGAATGAAAGCTTTAGAAGGTTTGTTTAGGACTTATAGGGATAAGAAGATACGAGCATATAGAAAATATAAATCATTTGGGGGTTCTGTGCCATTAATAGAACATCTAATACCGCAGATTGGCATGAGCGTTGAGGGGAAAGAAAATGCCACCTTAGAAGATTATGAAAGACTTAAAGATGAAGCCATTCAAAGCATAGGAAGAAAGCCAATAAAGGAAAATAAAAGTAAGAAAGACTTCGATAAATTAAGATGCACAATTAGCAAAGTATGTTTGCCCTTAATGAATAAAGAACAACTGGCAAAAGAGTTAGGTATTAGTAGGAGAACACTACATAATTGGGGTAAAAAAGAGGTTATACCCCAAATTCCCTAGAGATTTTGGTGTGAAAGGTGCAGGTGGCAACATATAATAAATAATGGGGAGGAGAAGATGATATGATGTGGAAGAAGGCTCTAGCATGGATCATGAACATTGCATTCGTCTTAGTGCTAGTACTGTTCGTAGAAGGGCAGCTCCTATGGCTAGGGATAAGCGCAGTACTATTAATAGTGTGCTGGAAGATCTACAGAAAGCGCAATGCTATCAAGGTAGCCTGGTTCTGGGCAGGGATGATAGGAAAGGAACATAGGAAACGTAACGAGAAGAAAGCATTTAAGTAGATATCTAAAACCGAAAGGTATATATAGTAGCATAGATATCTATTCTGAAACGATGAAATTTCGGAAACGAATATTCAGGATAGGGGATTCTCAAGCAGTCAGAGTACCTAAGAAACAGATGATCCGACACAACATCCAGGTAGGAGATGAAGTAGATATCACAATAGAAAAAAGAGAGAAACAAAACTTAGCGTAAAGAACATAGGATTGAAGGCAAAAATGACTAAAGACGAATGGAGCAACGATACTATTAAGGCACGAATAATGCAGCTTGAAGAAACTGTTAAGTTTTGGAAAAAAGCTTGTTTATCAAATCAACACGAGATTTATGTAATTAAGAATAAGATGAAAGGCTCATAAAATGACGAAAGAAAATAGAATGGTGCAAGCGTTTATGTTTTTAATAGATGAACATTCTCCGCGATTTATTGAGGGAGAACACGATTTCCACGATTGGGTGTGTATAGAAGAACAGATATACGCTGAGAAGCATAACTTATAATCAAAATGATGCGAAAATTCAAAGAAGGAAGCAAAGAAGCAAAAGTAGAGATTAAGATACTCGAATGGATAAATGACGGTGAATGGGAAGCTTCTTTCTCTGATGTTGTAAAAAAGACAATTAGGGAAACAATCAAAGCTTTTAAGTGATAAGATATGAAACCAAGAAACATACCTGGGATTTGGAGAGTAATCAAAAAGAATTACCCTAAAAAGGGTGTTTGTGTAGCTCTTATATACGCAAGGTACTGTAAGCGTTACCAAATATTCATAGAAATAACCAATATCCACACACACGCTGAAGGATATTATGATTATGGAACTGCTTTGGAAATGTATGATGTTATTTCAAAGATATTAAGAGCTTAAGAGTGAGAGGTAATTAATGTGGCATTATTTATATTGGATACAAAAGAGAAAATAGTCAATCTTTTAGAAGCTCTTGCAGGTGTTGCTGCCATATTCACTTTGATACATATGTGGATGGCTACTTGTATATATTTGGCACTTAATGTTAACAACATATCTGCCAATTCTTGCTTTTATGGTGGGTTAGCGTGGTTAATATTAACGATGGCAACGTCACCAAGAATGAAAAGATGGCTCAAATTAGGATAAAATCGTAAGAAAGATGCCAACAACAAAGGAATATATGAGAGAATATCGCAAAAACAATCCTAAATATGTAGAGGTTTGCAGAGGGGTTTCGTTGGAATTCAGTCGAAGGAAATATGCTTTGGCTAAAATGGAAACTGAAAGATTGAAAAAGATGTCACCAGAAGAACTGATTGAACATATTAAAAACATAGGGTAAGAAGGTGAGGACTATATGAGAATACCGCAAAAAGCTTGGGTAGTATTAGGGAGTATCCTTATGATAACTATTTTCGCTAATTATTTTATAATTAAGGATGTCCCTCTAATGATATTACAAGGAACTTTCCTTATATTATGTGATCGAGAAATATCACAAGAATCATAATTTAAGTTACGATGCACAGAAAAATTAAGAATAAACTTTGTATGGAGATACTGTCTATCCAGGATCGGCTTAATTGGATTAAGTCTATAATAGATAATGATGAAAGCGATTTCCAGCCACCACCACACGACAGTAGCTGGTTGAAATCAAAAGATGTGTGATTGATGTGATTAAAATGGCGAGAACTTGGTGTATTGATTGCGAACATCACATATCGTGTGATGACCGATACGACATAGTTTGTCCTGTTGGTGTGCTTAGAGCATTCAATAAGACAAAGAATGATTGTCCCAAGTTTTCAAAGAAAAATGGCTAACTGTGGAGTTTGTGGAAACGAATTGGATTTAAGAAATCCTAATGCTTATCATACTCTAACTTTTGGCTGTGAAGGATTCCGCAGGACTATAAGTTTCTGTGGAAAAGATTGCTTGATAAATTGGATTAATAAGTTTTTGTAACGACCATGCGAAAGGGATTATAGCATTTATTCACCTTCCAACCTGAACGGATGTTCTATCCCTCGCAAGATGGTTTGTTTCAGTAACGATCAAGGGAACATTAGGAACGTCACTTGATAAATAAAGAGGTGATTTATAATCACTTCGAGGAAACAAGATGCGAACAGAAAAGGAAATAATTCAAGAAGCCTCAAGGCTTTCAAAAGGAGACGATGGTGAACTTTGTTCAAGATGGCAGCTACAAGCTCTATTGTGGTGTCTTGAAGAACCAGATGAATGAGGCTAAAATGAACGAATATGAAATAAAAATATTGAAATGGGCAATAGGTTTGTCCATATTTTCAACTATCATGTGTATAGGAATGATAGTCTGTTGGTGGTCACACCACTCTCAGATAACTTGGATATTAAACTGGATAGATATGGTTATGAGATGATTGAGGTTAAGAATGACGAAAGACCATGTATTATTAAAGCCTAATGAGAAGCAAAGGGAAACTCTAGAGTATTTGAAGCTGCTAGTAGGCTTGAAAGGGGTTCATGGTGAGGATCAGAAAACGATATATTGGGCTTTAGATTTCACGAAACAAGTAATCCATTTGTTCTCTCTGGATAAACTGCTAAAGTTTAAGGGCTTCCAAAGTCAAGAATACGAACAGTTCAAGAGTGAGAGATACAAGAATGTAGGGCAGAATGCTAAGAAAAGTATCCCCATTTCAGGTGAAAAAGTAGACCTGGAGGGAAATATCAAGTCTTAGAATTGAATACCCTAGCTTGTCGAAAATAACCCCCCCTTTGGGTGCAAAATAGGGCATTTGAGAAGATACGTGATAAAAGTGATGAATAAATTATATAAGTATCACATGAAACACCCATATCCCTGTGACTGTGATGTGTGTCGTTATTGGAAAAAAGGATATTGGGCAGGATATTTTACTGCCGCCATGTTAATTTTTGGGATGTTATTTGGACTTAAGGTTATTGAGGTATTATTATGAAATTTAAAACCATGATGGAAGAAGCGAAGTACCGTCTGAAGATCAAGAAGGAACTTAAGAATAAAGATGTTTTTTATGATATGAGAGATACAACAGAAAATTTAGAAAGGCTTAACGTCTAGGAAATTCTACTGATCGTCTTACAGCAAGAGGGATAGGTTTACGAACTAAATATCTAGATTTTCCCTGAAGTGGTTTATCATATACTCTTGTTCCTTTGTGTTTCGCAGCAAATGCTTTTGCTGTGCTTTTCTTCTTGAATCGTTTATATATTACCATCTTATGTCTTTTATCTTATGATTAAGATCGAGGGAGAAGAATCCCTTAGAATTCTCCCCACTCAAAGTGAGTAGTTTGTTTTGTTATTGTCTGATTTCTCTTTGTTCTATTCCCAAGTTCTGTTGGTAATGTTGATCTTTGGCTTCGTAGTATCTTTTCTTTAGGTTCTCGAAACCATCCACGAGCCTGTGATAGTTCAGAGCTGTCTCGAAATCTTCTTTGAGGCTTTCGTATTTTCTTTGTAGTTCGTTGTCTGGTGTCATCGTATTCAGATTCTTAAAGTCATAGTTACTGAGTATTTAAACCTTTCGATTATAAACCCCTTCGGGGATTACCGTTGGGGTAAGAATCCCCGAAGAGGAAAGAGGTGACTTTTTCGTACTGCTAAGAATATAAAGTCAGCGCCTCTTTTTCCCTTTCTTTCTTTTACGTTTTCTTTTCATACTTATACCTCCTATTGCTTCCATAGCCATTCCTGCGCCTGTAGCTTTGGCCATCAATGGTTGGTAGCCAGACAACGTGCCTAATGCCTGTTGGCCGTGAACTGCTGGAGTTCCACCTATTTGGCCGAGTGCCTGACTACCTACTCCCATTGTGGCTGATCCTGCTACTAAACCTATTGTGGATTGAACAAGCTTATTCTTTTTCTTCTTTTTATTACAAGGCATCATCAAACCCTCCCAAAACCACCACCAAGACTTACACCTGGTGGAGTGTATGTTTGTGATGCTGCAGGTTGTGTAACAACCCTTCTTGTAGTCTTTTTCCGTTTTTTCCTCTTTGTTTTAGGAAATTCTTTTTGGTGTTTTTTAACTTGAGATGGAGTTCCCCAAACATCAAGTTTCTTTCTATGTTGAACACCATATCTCCATGCTTCTTTTTGTGTTACACCTGTCATTGTTACTTTTTTACCAGTTTTTGTTACAAAGACATATTTTCCCATTTTGGTTTCCTCCTATTTGTTAAATAATAATGTTATGATTGCTATTGCAGTAAGAATAACATAAATGAACATTACGAAGTCTCCTATGATCCCTATAACTCTCAATAACAATGCTGCTATGGTACTTATGAACATTGTGGCTGCAAATGCTTCTTTCATAGGATAATCTTTCATGCTAATAAAAATAATGATAGTCAATGTGATTAATATTCCTATACCTAACCACCCACCACTCATAGCATTAACTGAATCAGTTAATTCCCATACATTACTTGAGTTCGTTACATTCGTAAGGTTATAATATGGCATTTTCTTCCTCATAGCGGATGTTTAAACACTGCGCTTATTATTGCGAAACTAATCAGTATAATGATGATTGCTGTAAGTGCTAAAATAAGATAGTTTGGAATGCCTAGCCTATCCTGGACTTGTTCAACAATCACATTAACGCTAGTAAAGCTATTCCAAACAAGTCTTAGACTATTGAATGCTCCTTTAATTATTGTTCCACCGTATTGATCTTGTTCAGTACTTGCTGCTTCTGAGCTTCTAATATCATCTCTAATGTCTGTTGCATCTCCTCTAGTTTCTTCCATAGTATTACTGATGTTTCTATAAGCGTTTGCGTATTCAGAACTCACATTAACATTATAAGTATTGCCAAGATCTACGAATGAATACCAAAATGCTGTTACAACTACTCCAAACACAATCAATGCTATTAAATAATCTTTTAACTGCATTTTTTTACGTTCTCATTTTTGCTATGGCAATACCGCCAACAATGACTAATGCGACAATGCTGATGTAAGTAAAGTTCACCAATCCAATAATCACACTAAATACTAGACCAACTAAACTAAGGACTACTGCAACTACTGGATTCCACATTCCAACTCCTGCAAGTGTCATTATAAAAAGAAACGCTATGAAAACTCCAAAAGCCCCAAAGGTTAAGTATTTAGTATCGAAACTCCAGCTTTCAGTAGCCACAACATACAGGCTATTATTGGTCAAAGTTTCTATAAGACCAACTGCTTTAAACAAGTTTCCAGTATCAGTTATGTTACACAATAAAGTTGCGCTAGTGCTTTCTGTGCAATCATTACAAATTAATGTTTCCTTTAATGGTGTGTGTTCTATGACTTTAAGACATCCCTCTCTAACCAATCCTGTAAGATCATTCCAAACAAAACTAAACTGTAAAGTAGTATTACTATATGTTAAGTTATACTCTACATCTCCAATACCATCATAACTCGTAAAAATATCTTCTAAAACATCAATAGTGAAATAAAGTATGTTGGCTAAGATTTCTGTAGCAGTTGTATCTTCCTTTGTTGAATTGTTTACTTCAACCAAAAACTTATAAAACACATTCGCTTGAGTTATTTTCTTTACTAAATCTATACTGCCTTGACCTTCAAAATTGCTCTTAGTCATAGCAACAGTTCTGTAAAGATTCTCTGCAGGGTAAAACCGTTGTGCTTTTATTATTGCTCCTTCTAAGTCCTGCCCGTTTTGATCTACAACATCAAAAGTGATTAGGGTTCCTAACGTGGAGTTAAGAAGGTAAAGTCTAACATCTTGGAATGTGTTATTGGTCATAGTTACGAAGTATACTCTACCTCCATAAACACTAGCGTTATCTGCATAACGAATCTCTAGTTCTCCACTAGATAGACCTGTAACGTATAAAATACCATTAGTAGTTGAAAGGTTACTTGTTTGGTTACTTTGAATAATATCTATACTAATAGTTACCCCTGTAAGTAGTGTGTTCGTAGTTTCTTTATAGATTGTGAAGTTCAAACTATTTGATTTGTGTAAATAAAATGTGTAGGTAGTATTCCCTGCAACGTTTACATCTTTTGTTGTATTCGTAGCTGAGTATCCGGGCATGTCTACCGTAACATTATAAGTGTTATTAATCAAGTCAAAAGTGTAATTGGTGACGCTACTAGCGCCATCACCTGCCCATCCAGTATGGTTTAAGCTAGTGAAGTTAATTGTGTATCCTGTTAAGTGAACTCCTGTTGCTCTATCTACAACGTAAATTGTAAGGTTAGTATAAGTCATGTTCTTTACAGTATAAGTTGTAGTATTATCTAACGCTGAGACGGTAAATGTCTGATTCTTGTCGTGCCAATCAGTCTTTTGAGCCATAACATTATGAGAAGCAGCAGTCAAGTTAAAACAAGAAGTCCTAATTGTGCTACCAATAGTAAAATTATTGGCAACAACAGAAGCAGCACTAGCGTATTCTGAAGCGTTAAAACAAATATAAGCTTGATACACACTGCCCTGAATAGAATTACTAGAATTTGAAGTCACAGTCTGATCATAAAGTGTAAGATTGTAATAGTCGGTCATACCCCAAAAAGAAACATTAACTGTTTTTGTATCATTAGCCAAGTATTCTATATCAATACTACCTGCGGTTGTACTTGCATTGTGTGTTGTTCCATTACTCCATGACAAGGTAGCATTAAATGATTGTAGTGCTGTGCTATTAAAATCATCCACTGCTGTAATGTTTAGTGTTGTGTTGGTCTGTGCTGGTCCTTCTCCAAATGAAAATACGTGGATTCCTTCTGGTGCGCTTCCATTATACATATATACTATTTGTGCTGTTGTTAGTTGTGCATCGAATATTGTGAACTCTTCTATGTTTCCATTTACTGCGTGTGTGTATCCTGGTAGGTGTAGTCCTATTGCTCTCCAATCATTTTGCACACTTGGTGTGCCACTTACTGATAATGCTGCTTCGTTTGTTACGTTTACTCCATCTACATACACATCTCCCCTCAGTGTGCCATCTTTGACAAATGTGACCATGTGCCAGTTCGTGTCTGTTATTGCGTTGTTTACACTTGCGAATGTGATGCTGCCACCAGCAGTTGTCATTGCCCATATCATATTTTTGTTTGGCCCGTTCCATGATATTTGCATGTTTGTTGCTCCTTTAACGAACCCATATATTGAGTGTGAAGTGGTATCTGCGAATTTCAGCCACAGGTTTATTGTTCTATCTGCTGTTCCGAATGCGAAGCTAGAGTTTGTTGTGTTGTAGTAGTCTCCGTTGAATAATTGTGAGAAGTTGAGCTTTCCTGCTTGGCTGAATGTTGGACAGGCTGCCGAGCATGATGCGTCTGCTCCTCCTGCCGTATCAGGCATTGGACTTGCTGTGTTGTTGAATGTCCAATGGTGTAGTGTGTGATCGTATAGGTATCTTGTAGTCGCACTAGCAGAGGCAAAACTACTTAAAAGAACCAGTGCGAAAATCCACAACCATATTTTTTTGTTCATCCTGCTCTCGATTTACTATATAGCGCTATGCTTATAGCGCAGACCATGAAGATAACTATGTGAACGAAGTACTGCATTATGAATGGAATGTAAGTAAAATCATCTGCAAACGTAGCTAACTCATCATCAATAGATAACTCCCCATAAGCATTAGCAAATACCGCTACAACAAAACAAATAATTACAAGTAGAATTGTGCTTATCGCAAAAAAAGCAGGGTGAGTATCCAAAAATAAACTACCAATAATAACTGCTATAAAACTTCCAAAGAACACAAACAAGAATATTCCATCAAACAAATCCACATAACGATCTGTACTCTCCTGCATAATAGTAGTAGCCTCAGTATGAGTAAGTTTTGATTGGAACTCATCATTAACATCACTCATAACCTTCCACCCTACCAAAATAACTATCGCTATACCAAACATTATTGCACAGATAAAAAATACGTCAATCCAACTACCCTTCTTGTTTCTTAACATTTTACATCTTGAAGTCAAACTTAAACATCCTCGTTCTTGGTTTCTTTAATATCTTCAAGTCCCTTTCTTTCAAAGTATCTGCTAAAAACTTTGAACACTTTACTTTACTTAATCCTGTTCTTTTGCTCAAATCACGTAGGTAATCGTCTAAACTATAATGTACTCTTACTTTGGGTGCTTTTCTTTCGTAACTCATTTTCCTAAAATTTCTTCTTCCTTTCTTTCTTTATCAATGCGGAATGCCATCATCACCTCATAAAAGAAATACAATAATAAAAGGAAAGTAAATACCCATCCAAAATAAACTGTCAATTTGTAAAATGCTTGCATCGTTGCAATCGTAGTATCACTAGCACCACCACTATTAGCGAAACTGATACCTAGACTTCCTCCAATTATTAAAACCCAAACACTCAAAAGGATTAGTAAAAGTCTTACGCTCTGATGAAACCACTTAGTACTATCTTTAAATGTGTTTGCCAACAACAACAAAAAGAAAAGGATGCCCACAATCAAAACTGCCAAACCCCACGAAGTACTATAAATTCTATTATCTCCAGAAGATAACTGTAATGGTGATGTGGCAGTACACACTTTATATCCTACAACACTACCGTCTGTTTCATCATAACATATAGTGCTAGAATCGTTACCATTGTTTAAACAAGAACAATGAAACTCTGCTTCTAAAGTGTGGTTAGATTCCCATAATGATTCAGAAAGTTCGTGATGAAAATAAACTTCTCCAGTTGTAGTAGATACTTCATAATGATCTCCACTAATTTCATCTTCGTGAACATATATGGGCTGTCCATCAATATTGTAAACACTCATACTACACTTAACATCTAACAAATCGTTTAGAGTTGAACCCTCTTTTATATGAAACTTAACTACAGCAATATCTCCGGGAACGGGTTCGTTGGTCGTTATATTATAGATTAAACAATCAATGGCACTTGCACCACTAACATTAAAAGTATCGCTAACTACATCTCCAATTCCTGCCCAATTAGCACTTGTAGTATTGAAAGTTACGTTACCTGAAAAGTTTTGACCAGAAGGAAAAAAATAGGTATCTTCAAATATATTATCCTTACAATTTCCACTATTCGTGCTGGTACTTTGTAAAATGTGATTGGTACTATTGCGCCATACAATATTACCTGCAACATTTTCTTCGTTTGATAATGTGCAAGAACAACTAAAAAAAGCGGTTTCTGCTTGAATATAATCGTACTTGTCTAATTCGCAAGTTCCAGCAGCAAAGACACCGGGAACAAACAATAAGCATAACAATAAGAAAAGTGACCATTTCTTCATTCTAAATCCCCCCAGTTCTAGTACTATAACTCTTCTTTTTTGGTGGTGGTACTAAATGTCTAACCCATCTATCTGGTAGCTCTTCTTTTTCCCATTCCCTTCTATGCCTTTTTCTTTTTCTCATATTCATCATATCTTTACTTTAGGTGATCTCCCACTCAACTTCATAGCTTTCGTTAATGGCCTGATCTCAAAACCAGTAATCTTCTTTGGCGCTTTACCTCTGATTCTAAACTCAATCGCAACCAAACTAGGTTGATAAACTTTTGGTTGTGGTTTCAAAAACAGTTTCCTCTTCTTTTTCGTTAGAGCAGGATAATACTCAGGGAGCCCAACTTTTGGTGGTCTTACTAGTGCAACCTTCTTAACAAGAGGAATAGAAGGATAAGGACTAGGTGTTGGTGATACTATCGGTGAAGGATAAGGTTGAACAGGATAAATAGCTGATGGTGCTTTGTAAGCACCGGGATAAGCAACCGACGGCACTTTGTAAGCACTAGGGTAAGCTGTTTTCATTTTAGGATATTTGTAAAGCCCAGGATACTTAGGCCAAGTAGCGACTGTTGGTTTTTTGTAACCAAGCATTCTAGGATATTTTACTTCTGCAGTAACAGTTGGATAGTATCCCGTAACTGGCCTTACTAGTCTAGCTTCTGGATACTTATAATCATATTCATACTCTGTTCTTGGTGGCCTCCTAACTCTAACTCTAATTCTTGGCAACGGTGCAACTTCTGGAGTTTCTTTAACCCTACCAATACGCAACATGCCTTTTTTGTGTTTAAGAATCCTCAATGACACAATCTTCTCTTTCTGTAAAACTGCGCTTTGTCTTGCTTCTCTCTCTGCTAAATTATATGCACTCCTAATAGTTCTACGATAGTCAGGCATATCTTTAGCATACCTAACATCTAAATAAGCACCGACGAGTTTACGCCTAGCTTGAGGTGCAAGTTTAGTGACAGTAATTCCTCCAGGTGTTTTAGTGAATGCAGTACTAACTG
>JABUBK010000250.1_pt1 | contig 12345 bp, 25 predicted proteins | sample 7332671 | NCBI WGS metagenome assembly JABUBK01 (sample SAMN07256342, study PRJNA390944) | subsurface metagenome | isolation source: Methane hydrate marine sediment | place: Pacific Ocean: Eastern North Pacific, ODP site 1244 | collected 2002
CTGTTGAATAATAATGGTTCCTTTTTAATCTGATCTACGACAAGATTAAAAAATTCCTGGTGATCCATTTCGATTTCGACATCGTACTGATCAGTATCATAATGAAGATTTCTATCACCATCACCATTTCCCAGGATCATATGATTTTTTTTATTATTCATTAAAAGCTGTACGATATTCAAACCTTTGATTTTTAGATTTTTATTCTTCATGATTTAAAATTAATACGCTTTCTTCGTGAATAAGATCTTCATTTTTATTTATAAGTTTATATCCAAATGGATGAAGATAATTAATAATTTTGTTTTGTATGAATACCATTTTAGAAATAGAAACCGGTTTTCTACAATCAATTCTGATTGTGATTTTTTTAGGATAATCGCTCATCGTCAATTCCCCTTTTTATAAAGTCTGCTATTTTTTTTGCATCTTCTTCGATCATTTTTAGATGAACACTTATTTTGCCATTAAAATATCCTAATCCATAAAAACAACAAGAAATGGCAAGTATTATTAATTTTGTCTTGTTATCCATTTTTCAGATATCCAATAATACATTTAGGTTTTTAAGAAATTTTATTCTTTCATTTAATTCGGCATTTTGCTTTTGCATTTCATTTTCTGCAAGTTCCCTGGTATCGAATAAATGAGCTTTTTTTATTCCATAATCCCAATAAAGATAATTTCTCTTTTTGAATAAACACATAGTCGAATCAAGATCATAAACATAGTATTTTTTAAATTTGCCTTTTTCTGTGGTTCGGTGATTAATTACGAGCTTCATTTATTTTTTCTCAAATTAAAAGGGGAGACGCTTTCGGGCCGTCATAGGCATACGATCCTTATCGGGATTCCTACTCAATCGCCCCCCCCCTGTAGTTTCAGCCGGTACGGAAACGGATTCAAATGGTTTTTCATCAAAAATATTTAATAATTCGATTTCACGATCCTTGTCTACACTCTGAAGCCAGTACGCATATTCATACTGGCCGAGTTTATCGATTTCCTTGTTGAATTGAAATTTATTCAAATACTCGAGATCTATCGGTTCTGTTTGCAGGTATGTGAACATCAAATGAGTCAACCTGGTTAACTTCCTGCTGACCTCTGCCGCGTTACGCGAGATCCAGATGAGATTCCTTCCCTTGTGGCGGCCGTACCGGAGAAAATCGTATAATATCGGATCGATTTTATACGGATCGCACCAGTGATCGACTTCCTCGAGTATCAGTGTATAATTATTTTTCCTTTTTATGATCTGTTCCAGAAAACGTTCCTGCGATTCATCGTTTGCAGGCCGAAATATGATTTTTGGATTTTTCCATTGTTCTATAAATTCGAGAATCTCATCGGTATCTTCAAAAATTATTCCTTGAGTATATTCTGCTTGAACATCTACAATAATATAGCTCCTTAGATTTTTCAGGGCTTTTTTTGCAAGCACTGTTTTACCGGTTCCGGTTTTCCCCATGATACCGATTATACTATGTTCTAATTTTTCCATTTTTTTCTATCTTATATCAATCGTAACAGTATTATTACGAAAATCTTCTTTTCTCTCGTAAATATAGCCAAAATTAAATTTTCTAAATAAACCTACTATTTCACTTTCAAGCATTTCATTCTTAAAAGTTTCTTTAGTATAATAAATTAATATAACTTTTCTTTTCATTCAACTTTAATACCTTCTGCATATTCAATATTATGTTTTTCTGTTTCTTCTTCTTTTTTACCGGTCATTTTGTCGAAGAAACCCGATTTTACGATGATAAGAGTTCCGATAGCTGTCGCAAGCACCATTTCCTCTTTATATTCACCGGCGAATCCTGGCAGATATTTATTAAAGACACGATCCCAGTGAGGAGCGAGATTTTCCTTTTCTTCATCGGTAAGTTTGTAATCATTATTTCCGGTTGTGATTGATAGAAGTAAAAAGGGGATGATTCCGGCAAATTCCTTGCATAGTTCCTTGTCGATTATGCTGTATTGAGCAGGCGGTTCGGGCGGCGGCTCTTTTCGAGGCCTGCCCATTTTTTTCTTTTTCGGTTCAGCTTTTTTTTCTTCTGTGATTTCAGGATCGAGGCCTGGAATTTTTTTATCTTCAGAGCCAGTCGAAGAGTCCTCTTTTTTCTTCATTTGCTATGCCTTTCTCTGTTTCTATATTTTTATTTAATAAATCGAGTTCACCTTTTAGCCTGATGTTTTCATTAGTTAAATTTTTGTTTTCCACTTTAACCTTTTCGATATCAAAAGCATCGGTGTCTTCGGGTGCGTTTATTTCACCCGTTTCAGGATCAAAAAGACATTCACAGGTCGGGCATTTAATTTTTTCGCTCATAACTACTCCTTTTTCATTTTTTTACATACAAAATCAGCAATAGCTTGTTCAATATCTTTTTCTTTAATATTTTTACAAGAATCTTCGAGCAAAGGAATACATACAACACGGTCTTTAGAATTAATTATTATATTATCATCTTTTATTTTAATATTCATTTTTCTTCTCTTTTTAAATATTAGTTTATATATTATTGAACATTTTGTAAGTGTTCTACATCACATTTTCAAAAGAAATGTTGATAACTCGTTGATAACTTGTTGATAACTTTCATTTATTTTTACTTGTTTTTACTTTTCAACACTTTTGTTAACATATTTTCAACAATTTAATTTTATTTAAATTGTTATTTTTATTTATTTATTAAATAATAAGTATATAGTTTATAAAAGAGTAATTATGCGAATATTAAATCTCATCTCTATTCAAATCAATATGTTATAAAAATTTCAAAAGTTATCAACGATTTTTGCAACTATTATTTGGTAAAACAAGTATAGTATCAATTATTAATACTTTATTTAATACTTACTCTACTACTGTACTTATTTAATATATATATTACCAATATGTATTCGAGTTTGTCAAGTACTTTTTTTTTATTGACAAACATTGATTTAAGTATATATTACAAATGTCGCTTAGAACTTAAAAGCGATAAATCGATAAAATTCTATAGCACGTACATAAAAAGCGAGGTTTAATCATGAAAAGATTAATTGTTTTGATTGCTCTGATGTGTTTTGTTTCATGCGATAATTTAACCGGTGAAAAAGGTGATCCTGGAGAACAAGGTGATCAGGGAATACCTGGAATCAAGGGAGAACAAGGAATAACTGGACAACAAGGCGAGCCTGGAGAAGCATATAATATTACAGAATTTACCGGTGTTTTAGGCTCTGATGATTGGAATGAAGAACATGGAGCCTGGGTTTTAGGATTCACAAGTGAAAATAGTGAAAATTTTTCTGTTATTGTTTTTATTGGTATAAAAAATAATTGGGTTACACCCGATAAATGGTTTTATATTATGGGAGATGGAGATATTCATATATTGATATATCCTTCATCTGTATATCCTGTTGTCGAACAAGGCATGAATTACAAAGTCCAGTTTCTCGAATAGTATAAATAATTACATCAGATATATACTTTTGTATATATCTTTCCCTCAGCTCAGAAATTTAATCGCCTTAATTGCCAATATTCCCTTTAATTTAGTGCACTAAATAGTGCTCAACGGCATTTTAACGCATTATCTTGTATAAAAAAGACTCTCGGGTACAACATCCAGCGTTCAATACTTTTTTTTAATCCTGATACGCTTATGCCCCCTTGGTGAGCAAAAAAAAACGATCCTGGTAATGTTTAATATCCAGAATCATCAGAAAAGACGCATTTATATGTTTATTATACTATCATAATATATTATTATTATAGTTTAAATTTATTCTCCCCAGATATCTATGCTTTCCAAAAAAAATTTTTCCGTAATTGCATCGCCTTCGCTTGTTGCACCGCAAACAAAACACCATACGGCTATCGGTACATTCGTATCGTGTGTAGCTCTCAAAATTCCATCAATATAAAATTCCACTTGCTCTCTCGATATTATAATGCGTAAATCAAACCATGTGTTATCGGTGATAAATGCAGATAAATCTGTTGTTTCTGCGGCTCCATCTGTTGTATAAGCAGTAGGCACATTATCGACTACAACTATCGAAGCAACACGATTACCAACATCGGTTAAATCAACAATATCATTGATACCGCATTCATTTTCCATGAATCCTATACCGCAAACTTCACCTGTATCAGAAGCCCAATCAAATTTTACTCTTGCTTCAAGTCTGATTGTGAGAACGAGTTCTTTAAGGGCAAAAACTCGTTTATCTATTGTATGCGCGATAGCATCGTTACCTCCAGCGGCATCTGGTAAACAGTATAAATATCCCGGTTCTTCTGCTGTGTTGTGAATTACACGTACCGAACCAACAGCTTCTATTACAGTCCAGTTTGTTGCATCAGGTTCGCCGTCATTTGCAATATTATTGAAAAAATCACGGAAGCCAGGGAAAACACCTATTCCGAGCATGGAACGGTCTTTATCGCTCAATGTCATTACGCTTGGGGGTATTAAATTCATTTTTGTGCAACCAGTTCGATTAATAATTTTTCAATACTGTCAAATTTACTCTCGAGGACCTCGCCTTTTGTTCTCGAGTAGTAAATTTTATTGAAAATCAACATGATTATACCGAGCAGAGTACAGCTCGAAACGATTCCGCCACATAAATAATAGAAATTTTGAATACTCATTTTTATCCCAAAACATTGTATAATAGATAATAAGAATAAACCTTGAAAACGTATTCTGAATTTATATATTTGCCGTCTTTCGTTATGACCCTGCCAGCATTATAAGCGGCAATAATATCTGTAAAATCCTCATATCTTGTTTTCAGATCATCGATGATCTTATTCATCACATCGATGTTTAACTCCGGCTCATAGAGCCGACTATAATCGGTTACACCATGCAATTTTGCAGTCGGAACATTTACCTGGCCTAATCCCCTGGAATCCTCTTTTTTCGTTAAATTATGAGCTTTCGGATTGAAATTCGATTCGATTTTTATCAGAGCTTTGACAAGATGCGGACTGTTATCATGCTCATTTGAAATCTGTTTTATCAAAGGATCGTATTCAGTTTCATGTTTTAATTTAAGCATCATATAACCAAAAAAAGCGAGCAACCAATATCTGAATCTCATTTTTCTTTGACAAACCTATCGATGAAATTGATAATTTCTTTTGCAACGAGTACCGCGATATCGTCAAAAGGATTCAGTTTCGTTTTTTTCGCTTCGACTTCGAGTTCACCAATCGCTTTTTTCATCTTTGAAATGAACGAAATAAACAGTTCTTTAAATTCTGATGATACTTTTTTTCTGAAATAGTCTTTGAACATTTTATGATCCTTCCGTTTAAAAATTTTATGATCCTTCCGTTTAAAAATTTTTAACATCACAATCTCATTGAGGAAATACCTGCTCCAGCTCCGGCTTCCTGCAAATTAAGGTGCTGAGTGTAATATGTTGCTGCTTCTCCAGCATCACCTTCATTATATGACGATATTGCAAATTGATACCGAAAATCTTCCTTCTCACGTAGTGCAACTGAAAGAGTATCAAGTAAAATTGTTCTCAATGCATCACTATAAATATACAAATATAATGTTCCATTCGCTCCGACGGACTCGTCACGCTTAACTCTCAAATAATAAGGCGTATCCCATAACATACTATAAACATCAGCGAGCCAGGCACCAGCAACCGTTTCTAATAAAAAAAGCTCTGATGGCGGGCCCGTATCTCCATAACATTCTATCCAATGTAAATCTCCACCACCATTATGAAGGGAATAACAATCATCTATTCCGTTCGTTATAGCCCAGAAAACAGCATGACCCGTATTTGTAATTGTATCTAAATAAATAGTCAGTAAATGTTCATAATCGCCACTATAATGGTCGACACCCCTGTCCCTGTATAGATAAACTGTTTCGTCATCATCACAGTTGGTCATCTGAACCCTTGCGGCTGTTATTGATGTAATCCTGTTTGCGGGTATATCAACTTCTGTATATGTTCTTAAATCTTCATCGGGTGAAGCAACGCCGACAAGTGATAATTGCTCATTGAAAAAATGTTTATCAAAATCCATGTCCATATTTTGCGTTTGTAATCTTATCATATATTATCTATTGAGTTAAGATTATAATGCGGTGATTTTTTTAATAAAGCGCGATTATTTAATATATCAGTTGTAATTTTATCACTCATTGGCTGGAAAATTGAATTTAAAAATGTTTGCCAATCATCACCAGTTAGTTTTAATTTGTAAGGAAAAAATGTTTTTGTAATTTCTGATAAATTATTATATTCGCTTAAACTTATGCCTTCTCTAAACCATTTTCCGATAATGTTATGTTCAATTTGTAATATTTCTTGAGAACGGTAACAATATTCTGTTTTATCACAGGCATTAATACATTCATCCGGAAATTTTAACTTTTCAGAATATATTTTTATTTTTAGATGAATAAACCAGTCAATTAAATTTTTTATATCAGATAAGGTCATGTTATTTCAATGTATAGATTAAACCGATAGCGGCAATTATTATTGCAGCCAATGTCAGGCCTGTTTTTCCGGAGACTGTAATGACTTTCTCGACTTTCTCCAGCTGGAGTCCCATGATCAGAAGCAAAGTACTCGAACCGATCATGATTATTCCAAAAGTAACAAGAAAAGGTAGTGGATTCTTGACAACGACAGCCTGAACGATGAATTTATTGCCTTCGATATATGAATGTTCGACCTCGAATTTATCCTGCTTTTCAACAAAATACTCGACAAACCTCTGACGGATCCATTCGAGGCTTTTAAGTTCCCATTTTCTTTTGAAAGTGAATATATAAGTATCACCGATCGAACATTCTTCAGATTCAATATCGAATAAAGTTAATTTTAACATTTATGCACCTTCGAGTATATTGACATCTTCGGTTCCTGCGGCAACTATTCCATATACAGGAACGACATCGGCAACAGGAATCGATAGAGAAGCCCCGGCAACAATAGGCATACCCTGGGTAGCACCGGCGGCGGTTACAGTAACCGAACCGATAAAAACAGTATTCGCGCCGGCTGGATTTCTGATTAAAATATCGATACGGTTTGCAAGCGGAACTGCAGGAATAAGCGTAGCAACCGCGCCGACAGTAACAACCTGTTGTAGTAGGCCTTCATTTATGAGATTAACTGTTGTTCTGTGGAGCTTGTGAACATAGATATTGTTTGTAAAGATCAGACGGGCTGATCCGCCTGTAGCAATATTTGTTATATAAACACGTTTAAAACTTATTTCTCTTTTGTTTGCAAAATCCTGAAAGTTAAAAGTATCACCATTATTAAGAATGATAGATTCTTTCTGTCTCGCGTCGAATTTTATTGAAAGCAATGAATTAATATCATCAATTTGACGAACCAAAAGGGCATTTGATACACCTACATAATAAGGCACATCAACACGAGCAACTGCCAAATCGAGATCGAGCGTAAAACTTCTATAAGATTCTAAACCTTCAATATCTCTCATTTCAGCACCATAAAAGCAACGAGTCCGATTAACAAAACAGGTAAAAGTTTATTAGAAACAGCAGGAACGACACCACCTGCTTCATGTTTAACAGTTTTTAATCCGGAAGTACCTCTTTTTAGGTAGTCTATTGTGTTTTGTCTAACTATAGAAGTCTCGGATAGAACGCCGAGCATTTCATTTGGCTGATCATAATAAGTTAAAGAAAGGCCTGAAATAGTACCCAGGTCTTCTGTATGAATATTTGTTTTTATGTTTCCTTCCATCGTTATTTTTGCATCTTGGGGATTTAATGGAACATTTATCGCTTCATCCACTTTTGAAGAACCGGCACTTGTCGGTTTTAACCTGGTATCTGTAACTTTCGGTTCGATTTTCGGTTGATCAACACGTGAAGCTATCTTATAAGATGGGACTCCGGCTCTTATCTGTGCGGCTCTTTGAGATGAAAACCTGACAACTTCCATATAAGTGCTTATACTGTCATTCATTATTTGAACGTAGGTTTTTATCTTTTCCGGAGATAAACCTGTAATAAGTGAGTTTGCCGCATATTTTCTTATACGGCTTAAATGAATATTTGCGGATGTTACAACGTCTGTATCTTTGACCTGAACGGTAGGCAGCGTCATAACTTTTATGTTCAAATCGACATCTTTATATTTTATTTTTATCATTTTTTCACCTCACCACATAATAAATTATAACGATTCCTGCAATCAGATATATTAAATTTTTATTATTATCAGAAGTTATAAAGGTCTCGGCAGATTTGCCAACATCTTCCCACCAGACAGTTCCGCCGGTAGTTGGAATTCCGCTTGAATGATTATATTGTATTTCAGTGTCTACCATTGTTTTATCGGCCGGCGTTGTAGTTGGTGAAATATCAAAACCTGATAAACCCATCAATCTGTTGAAATAACTCATTTTACAACTTTCATTAAAACCAATGCGCCGCATAAACCGAATATTATGAGAATTGTATTACCATAAGGCAAATCTTTCGATTCAACTACATTTGAAGGATCGAAGGGATCAGGCATGGGATTCACATCTTTTGATGAAGGCGCGCCTTTTGGTTCCCCTTGATACATTCTATATATCTCTACAATACTATAACCTAAATCTACACCCCATTTTGTCCAATCGGCCCAAGTCCAATTTGTTCTATCTGTTTTTAAACCAAGTGTTCCGGACATATTTTGTTGAGAAAACTGTGGCAAAGGATTTGGATTTATTGTACCATAACCAGATTTAAGGCCATTTTGTTGAGCAGGATAACCGTATATACTTCCGGGTGGATACATTCTTTCAAACTCCCTGAGTTCCGCGATTGTTTTTATAGGATATTTGTCTATGTTCCATCCAGGCGGAACATATTTCGGTAATAAACTTTTTGTCAATCATTTATGCCTTTTTTTCAAAAAATAAAGCACTCCGATAATTGCTATGATCAGTAAATATTTAGTTTGTAATGGAAATTTTTCTATTGGGGGATTTTCGGCATTACTGACAACGGTTTTTGTTCTTTGGCCATCGGGTGCCGTTCCTATTCTATAGGTAAAATTTCCTATACGTACAATCGCACCATCAGGTTCAAATTCAATATTGGTAGCATCGACAACTTTTGCCCCTGTATTCCATATTTTGTCAAGAAAATTCTGCTCTTCCGGAGAAGATAATGTAACCTTATAGCCGGATTCTTGAGCATGATGAACGTCTCTGTAAATCATTTCACACCTTCCGCCTTCTGGCTTTATTAAGATGTGATTGTTTCTATAGGAACCATAGCATCATGTTCGATGAGCAGTCTTGTCGCGTATGCACCGACCGTAACATCATGGATCAGGCGGGCAGTATTTGTATCGAATACATTCAGTCCGGAAGGAATCCTTCCATCTTCTAACATATCCAGATACATTAAACCGTCGATTGTCATTGCATCGAGTACCGCACCGTCATACAAACTTTCAAGCGAATGTTCGAGCTTGTTTGCATGCTGGTGTTGAGTCCAGGGGAGCTTATTGATGTGATAAAAACTTTCATCGGTTACGAGATCGAGCACACTGACAACCGCATTGCTCCTTATAGGATCGGCCGTAGCATTTTCAATATCGGTTCTGAAAACGAAATTTTGGTATATCCTGTCATGAACAGGAAGATCGATAATGAATTCACGGGTATTTGCCGTTATTTCACGCTCGATAACGCCCTGAAGCCGTGTAAATTTCGGTGCCGGTTCAGTCGTTTGATGAACTACAACGCGTAATCCGTAGGCATTTGAGATCGCCGCCGCTGTATAATCGACTGCATTGTCGAACATAACACCAATATTTGCCCAATCGACAATCAGATCGAGCGATTTGAAAAATGGAGCCGGCAGATAGGAATCACAACGCTTGATCCCTGCATTGTTTTGAAAATCGATCCGGAAAAATACGCAGATAGGATATGTAGCCGCCGCATCGTCTGTGGGATCGAGAACGTGCGGCCGTGTCCCGAATTCAAACGTATTTTTGAAATAGTGTATTTTCAAAGGCACGTTAAACAATGCCTTTACACCATCGGCAATAACGGAAATATTTCTGAAAAGTTTCAGAACACCATCCTCTGCTGGATCACCGGCACCTGATCCGCCGGTTATAACAAGACTGGCCGAGAAAAAACAGTCCAGCCATTTAATATATCTGTCCCTGGGAAGCGGTATCGAGCGAGCCGATGCTTCTTCGAAAGGTAACAATTCGAGTCTTTTTTTAGAATGACGTAAAGCCATTTTTTACCCCCTCACCAAAATCCACCACACATCTTATAAAAAAATGACTGGTGAAAATGTTATTACTCGATCGGGAATGTTAGTCCCCTATAAAACTTCTCACTTGTGGCGGCAAATAACCTTTGCCAAAGTTATAAACAGCCAGTACAACAAGCACCGATAACCCGAATGTAGCCCATGATTTTACACTTTTCGGCATCGCCATTTCGTTACCCCCTTCAATATTTGTTAAAAATCACCAGAATTAGCAGTTTAAAGAAATTACGACCGTGATAAATGCGATCTGAAGCATGATCTCAATAGAGTCCATAGTATAACATTCGTTTTTATTACGAAAAAACTACGTTTTTGCACCGCAACAATTTAACTTGTTTCCAGGATATCCAATATCGGATAGATTCTTAAAACAGGCTGCCTGCAGCACATAACGAATGTTATGCACCTTTTATGATCTGCCGGAGCGGAGCGACACGCTCGACAAACGCGATCATAAGCAATGCAACAACTGCGATTGTTAAGATTTTTTTTATATCATCACTCATCGAAAACTCTTTTAAAATTTGCTCGAGACAATTTATTGTTTTCTATAAGCCAGTAATAAACAGTTTACAACAACAAAAATTTTTGCTCGAGGCAATTTCTGAAATAAAAATGGAGAAACCGGTTTCGCGGCTTCCCCATTCTCTTAGATGAGAAAAACCACAATTTGCGAGGCTTCACAACCCATCATCACCACATCACGACCACATCATATTGTGGCTTTGATTAATAAAATATACTAAATGAGCTATTTGTCAACAAAAAATTTTAATCTTTTTTAAAACAAGTATACAGATGATACATGGTGTTTACAATTTGATCAAGACTCATTCTGTCTTTGAAAAATTCTCTATTGACTGATAAAATGTGAATATTACCCATTGTTATCTTAATCATTTCATCGGTAATTTCCATTTTAATTTCTGTTAAATCCATATTAAACTCCACTTTTAAAAAGGAAACTCTGGGCCATGTAAATATGCTCTGCGTTTACAGGGATTATTCATCGTTTTTTTTTGCGTGAATATCCCTTAACCCTGATTCTTCTGCCGCTTTTCGTCTTTCGCATATAGCCGGCTACACGGGTTTTTCTTGATTTTTTTCTCCTTCGACCCATCACAACCCCCTGTTAATAAATTTGTTAAATAGAAGCTGAATAATAATGGTTCCTTTTTAATCTGATCTACGACAAGATTAAAAAATTCCTGGTGATCCATTTCGATTTCGACATCGTACTGATCAGTATCATAATGAAGATTTCTATCACCATCACCATTTCCCAGGATCATATGATTTTTTTTATTATTCATTAAAAGCTGTACGATATTCAAACCTTTGATTTTTAGATTTTTATTCTTCATGATTTAAAATTAATACGCTTTCTTCGTGAATAAGATCTTCATTTTTATTTATAAGTTTATATCCAAATGGATGAAGATAATTAATAATTTTGTTTTGTATGAATACCATTTTAGAAATAGAAACCGGTTTTCTACAATCAATTCTGATTGTGATTTTTTTAGGATAATCGCTCATCGTCAATTCCCCTTTTTATAAAGTCTGCTATTTTTTTTGCATCTTCTTCGATCATTTTTAGATGAACACTTATTTTGCCATTAAAATATCCTAATCCATAAAAACAACAAGAAATGGCAAGTATTATTAATTTTGTCTTGTTATCCATTTTTCAGATATCCAATAATACATTTAGGTTTTTAAGAAATTTTATTCTTTCATTTAATTCGGCATTTTGCTTTTGCATTTCATTTTCTGCAAGTTCCCTGGTATCGAATAAATGAGCTTTTTTTATTCCATAATCCCAATAAAGATAATTTCTCTTTTTGAATAAACACATAGTCGAATCAAGATCATAAACATAGTATTTTTTAAATTTGCCTTTTTCTGTGGTTCGGTGATTAATTACGAGCTTCATTTATTTTTTCTCAAATTAAAAGGGGAGACGCTTTCGGGCCGTCATAGGCATACGATCCTTATCGGGATTCCTACTCAATCGCCCCCCCCCCGT
>JABUBK010000251.1_pt1 | contig 12342 bp, 15 predicted proteins | sample 7332671 | NCBI WGS metagenome assembly JABUBK01 (sample SAMN07256342, study PRJNA390944) | subsurface metagenome | isolation source: Methane hydrate marine sediment | place: Pacific Ocean: Eastern North Pacific, ODP site 1244 | collected 2002
GTGTGGAACGCTATTGACAGCGTGGCCGATTCGTGGTTTAAGGTTATATGAGGTTCTAGCTGGAGGGGATAAAGTGCAATTGCTACTTAACACAGCCCGCATTTAGATATAACTGTCTGAAGGTGGGTTCTTTGTTTAGAAGGGGAAAATTAACATGAGAACAAAGAAGGGAATATTAGCAGCATTCCTTACAGTACTCTCCTTATCAACCAGGGCATGGGCTGTAGATTGTCCAATTCCCGACACCGGGCAGACCAAGTGTTATGGCAACTCTGTAGAGATTACTTGTCCATTGCCGGAAGAACCATTCTATGGGCAGGATGCACAGCACATTACTAATCCGCAGTCGTACACTAAACTGGATGCAAGCGGTAATGACCTGCCCGATACCTCAACTGAATGGGTTATGGTTCGAGATAATGTGACGGGATTGATATGGGAGGTGAAGCAGGACAAAGATGATATACAAAATTATGCAAATCCCCATGATGCTGACAATACCTACACCTGGTATGACAGCAATCCTGAAACAAATGGTGGTGATCCCGGGTCACCCGGAGGTGGCACTGACACAGAGGATTTTATCAATGCCCTCAATTCAGCCAATTTTGGCGGATATGATGACTGGCGGCTACCGACGATTAAGGAGCTTTCTTTTATTAAAAATTTTGAGACTAACCACTCTACCATCGCCACAGACTATTTTCCCAATTCTATTTATCACTACTGGTCGTCTACTCCCTACGCCAGCGATCCCGAATACGCTTTTTACGCCTACAGTTATTATGCGACAACAAAAAGTAAATCAATCCCCTCCTATGTGCGGGCGGTTCGTGGAGGGCAATTTACCAATAGTGTTATCGATAACGGTAATGGGACGATTACTGATATGAGTACTGGCTTGATGTGGGAGGTGAAAGACGATGGTGATGGAACACCTAATTATGAAAATCCCCACGATGCTGATAATACCTACAACTGGGAGGATGCTCTATCATTATGTGAAAACCTAACTCTTGCTGGTTATGATGACTGGCGTCTGCCCAATATCAATGAACTACTATCTTTATGGGGTTCTATGTATGGCTTTTGGTCATCTACTAGCGCCCCTACACCCTACGCCAACCTCGCTTTTATTATCGATTCCGGCAACGCCCTGGTGTTCAACAACCCTAAAGGCACCTTCCACTCTGTAAGGGCTGTTCGCGCTGGACAGTGTGGGTCATTTGGTGATTCGGACGATGACGGTATCTGTGATGATGGTGATTATAATGGAACACCCGGTGATAACCCCTGCACAGGCGGTGAGACAGCGTTTTGCGATGATAACTGTCTTTCTGACCCCAATTCTTATCAATATGATTGTGATAATGATGGGCAGGGAGATGTATGTGATCCTGACACAATTGATGCTGATGGCGATGTGGTTGATGATGCCTGTGACAATTGCCTCGATGATTCCAATCCTAATCAGGAGAATAATGATTCAGATGAATTAGGAGATATCTGCGATCCTGACGATGATAACGATAGCATACTCGATGCACTAGAAGGAGATGGTGATCCAGACAACGATAGTATTCCTAATTGGTTTGATACAGATAGTGACGGTGATGGGGTTGATGATAGTGAAGAGGTTGGCAGTGACCCAAATGATCCACTTGATACCGATGGAGATGGAACACCTGATTACTTAGACTCAGACAGTGATGATGATGAAGTACTTGATAGTAGTGATAATTGTCGTCTTACTCCAAATGGTTCAGGTGGAGGCACATGTATATGGGGAGAACAACTGGGAGATTATTGTACAATTCAAGGATATGATCCTATGGAATGTGGTGAAGCTGGATTCTGCGGTATGAATCAGGAAGATTTAAACACTGATGGCGTTGGGGATGCATGCGATTTTGATGAGGATGGTGTCGCTATATGGGAAGATAACTGCCCCAATACACCCAATCCACTTCAAGAAGATACATACCCTCTAGATGGCAATGGAATAGGAGATGCCTGTGACTGTGAGGGAAACTTTGACTGTGATCAGGATGTTGATGCAGAGGATGTGACTTCATTCCTAGCTGATTTTGGTAGAGACCAGTACTATAACCCCTGTACAAATGAGAGGTGGTGTTATGGTGACTTCGAGTGTGACGGTGATGTGGACGCAGATGACGTAACCAAATTCTTAGAAGACTTTGGCAGAGACCAATACTATCTTCCCTGTCCTCCGTGTGTAGCGGGGGATTGGTGTGTGTATCCATAAGGGGAAACAAAGGGGAGCAATCCCCTCCCTGTTGTTATATTGCCTTCCTCTTTGCCCCTCCGTTATTCAGAAACTCCAGGAAGTTCTCTTTTGATACGTAGTAGCTGGGGCCTATCTTCCGTGCAACCAGCTTGCCACTCCTTATATATCTTCTTATGGTGACAACATTAACATCCAACGCCTCAGCAATATCCCCTATCCGCACAAGCTCTATATCATCAAACAATTTTACTGTTTGCATTATTTCTCCCTCTTCTTTGTTTTCTTCCCCTTTAGCCCATCTTCCAACACCTTATTTATCGCATCTGTGATGCTCAACCGTTCCCACCATGCAAAGTTACTCAGCTTCTCAAAAAGATTCTCTCTCACATAAAATGTTTTCTTTGTAGTATTATAGGTTGCCGTTTCCGGATTAGCCGATGGATGCCCCGGCTTGTATGTACTGCCAACATTGTTTACATTGTCCGTAATGTTTGCCTTGTCCGCTTTACGTGCTTTACGTGTAGTGTTGGCAAGCATCTTTTCCGGTTCAATCAGTTCTGATGGGTTTTCTTTTCCTAGTGGCATTTACTTTCCTCCTTCTTTCTTTAAAAACTCTTTAGCCAACGCCCGGTAGTCCTCAGCTCCCCTTGATCTCTTAGAATAAGACAGGACACTCTTTCCAAAGCTGGGAGCCTCAACCGTCCGGGTGCATACTCTTATGATGGTCTTAAATATCCTTTCTCCTGCATGGTCCCGGAGCAGTTGCAGCACCTCCGCTGATACCCTTCTCCGCACATCATAAATTGTGGGGACGATACCGGTTACCGATAGCTTTCTATTTAATTCTCGTTTAACCTGTTTGATGGTTTTAAGGAGCTGCGATATTCCCTCCAGTGCCAGGACCTCTACCTGGAAGGGGATCAGAACACTATCGCAAGCATTAAGGGCATTAACCGTAAGGACCGACAGGGACGGAGAGCAATCAATAAAGATATAATCATAGCCCTTAACGCCCTTCAGCCGACTCTTCAGGACATTCTCCCTGCCTATATCCATCCTGGCTAGTGCCAGCTCTAGGTCAATCAACTCAACTGATGCAGGGACGATATGTACACCTTCTCTCTCAACAACAACGTCCTTAACTGAGTGTGATCCCTTCAGCACTTGAGCTATGCCCAGCTCCGGATATTTGATCCCAAAGGAATAGCTAAGGTTGTGCTGTGCATCAAGATCAATAATCAGCACCTTCTTTTTACGTTCTGCTAGTGCCACTCCCAGGTTAACGGCTGTGGTAGTCTTTGCGGTTCCGCCTTTCTGATTGACGATGGCTATGGTTTTCATTCTTCCTCTTCATTTATCAACTGTTCCATCTCCTTATAAACCTTTTCTTTTTCCCTCCGAAGGAGAGCAACGTTCTTCTCTAGCTTTTCCATCTTTCGCATTAATGATTTAAGCCTTTCGTTCTTATCCATCTCCCCCCCTAGAATATTCTGTCCATAGGTTCTGCTGGCCCACACCTATAATCCTTAAAGGCTCCCCACAACTATCACATATATAATATCTATCTTCTTATCGGAGAGCAAAGTTTCCTTTAGCAAGCAGGACCTTTAGTTCGAGGATAGCATTAATATCTATTGGTTGCTCGTTCTCTCTGTAAAGTGTACCCCAAACAGAATCATCTGAGGTTTCTCTGGTCTCAATTGACAGCTCTAACCTCTCCCTTTGTTCATCATCCCAAAGTTCTAGCTTAACTCTCGCCACTAGCCGTTACCTCCATGAAATTAATGTTTACATTGTTTATAATGCAAACAATGCTTACTTAATAACCCAGAAATGCTACCGCTACTATTCTCATAATTACCCCTTGTTGTGTGTAATGTGTGCCATGTGTGTTGTGTAGTTGTTATTCTGCGATCCTCCAGCCGTCATCATATAAAACCATCTTAATGTTTTTCTTCTTAAGTTCTGTGTTAAAATTCTTTTTGGGATCAGCATAAGCTGAAAATGATCCAAGCTCTTTTGCTTTTGTGGACCAATGCTTGGCAAAGGGGGTAATATCTTCATATTTGTAAGTCCATTCAACCCGCGCCTGATTCTTTCCTTCAGGGAATGTAATCCCTGTAATCCCTACAAATTGTTCCTTACAAAGTAAAACCCCAATCCCGCCACCACCATCCAATTCAAATGCATACTTTCTTCCTTCCTCGGTAAGGACAGTATCAGAAATCGTTATGAATGGCATAGTTTCCTGCTGTTTCTGTCTAAATTTTACAAGCTTCTCTTTTTCAAAGGCTCTAAATGCTCCTATAATGTGTGAGTCTTCGTGGGCCCTGACGCCCCCTTTTACCAGCTTTCCCCTTACTTCCCTTGGATATTCAAACTTTTTGACAATCATCTCCTTTGCCTTCTCCCTCGTCAGTTTATTGCTACCACAACCAAAACAAACCGCCAGAAAACCGATCAGCACAAACAACACTACCCTAGAAATTACCTTTTTCATTTCCCCCCTCCTTTGGTTAAGTGTTTGCTTTGTCTTTAATGTCTACATTGTATGTAATGTGTGTATTTACCGCTTTTTATCTGTTCCTGGTGCATAGTAAACCCTTGCCTGGCTTGTGTTCGTGGCTTATACGGGAACCTCATAGCTCACTTTTTGGTCACTAGGAAATTGCATTAATAAATGCTCGTGTTTTTGGAGATACCCCGATCTTTGTCGGTAGAGAGGTCAGGATATACCACCCTTTTAAATAACCCCTCGAAGAAACTGGCTTATGTCGTGATCATGGTATTGTAAAGCCACCAAGCATGAAAAAGGATAATCTCTTTTTAAAGAAAAAACATCTCTTCCCATAGTGAAGTTAGTAATACTTTTTAAAGATAGTAGAGATAGTGTGACCATCTAAATGTGGGTTATCACGCTGATAATAAAAGTAAATCACGGAATCGGTTTGCCACTTGAGTGTAAGTGTTTTGCCACTTGAGTGTAAGTAAAATAGAACATGAGTGTAAGTAAAAACCTAAATGAGTGTAAGTAAAATAGGACATGAGTGTAAGTAAATCCTTTATTTTAATGGCAACTGACCAAAATGTACTTTTCCCCTACCAAGGTAGTTTTAGAAATTTAGAAGATTATTAAGTTATTTCAAATGGTTAATTGAAAATACGTTAGCACGCTGAGTGTAAGTATTTCGGGGTTTTATCACTCATCTTGCTAAATCTACCATAGGTTTTCCTGGCAGTAGTTGCATGCAGGGTCTTTTTGAAACTTAACCCGGCAAGTCGGGTGATCCTTTCTACATTCTTCAGCCTTTGCCTTTCTTTCGGTAAGCCACTCTTCAGAAATAGACAAATGCTTAGCACTCTTCGGTTTTTTTGCTGTGCTTTTCTTAGCAATTTCGTCAAACAGTTTTGGTGGCTTGCGACTCTTCTTTAATTCTTTGATCCTATTCCAGAAGTTCTTAGGGTGAGGGGTAAGGGCGTTGGCTTCCTGGTCAAATATCATCTTTATCTCATCAAACCCATATTTCTTAATGGTTCTCTCTAGCTGTTGTTGCACCGTTTCGGGGGAAGTCCTCACCTTAAAAGATGGTTTCGTTAGCCACCCCAGCATGCCCGTAATGTCTATGATTTCTTCTGTCGGTTTCTGTGTGGTGGCTTCTTCTCCTGCTTCTATGGTTGTGGCTACGTACTGCTTTAACTTCCACATTAATGGGTCTTTTGGTTTGCTCATATAGTCTATTTCGTGAGTCTTTAACAACCCTTCTTTCTTCCCTGCCGTTAATATCCTGCCCAGCAGATCCTTAATCTTTTCTTTCCCCATGTTTTTAAGAAGAGTCTTGCTGATGTTCAGTTTTCTTGTTAAGAGGTTTACTACCTGGATGGGGTATACGCTTTTAAGTCCACTCAAGGCAGAAAGATACAAGAGATATTTTTTCTGGTAACCATCAAGCCCCGTTCCCTTAATCATGGCTAATTTCTTTGGTATGCCGATATATTTTTTATCGGGGCTATTGCCCTCGGCAAAGCTGAGAGCAGTGCTAACTTTATCGGGTGGTATATCCACAATTATTGTTGCCCCCCGTCCCTTTCCGTCTATAACAACCCTATTAAGGATATGCCCTATTTCCTTTCTGTATTTCTTTCCTCTCTGTTTATCTTCCTTCTCATAGGTTCCATAAACCATTGTGTGTATTGCGTTGTCTAGGTCTGTGTAGGTCTTGCCGCCCCTTCTTATTTCCTGTTCGGTATATCCCATAGCTTCCAGCATTTGCCCCCTGGTAAACTCAACCACGTTACTCTCTTGTTGCTGTGCTAAAAGAACCATTAGCATTAATGATGACCTTGCCTTTTCTCCCAGAGTTGGTATTGCACTACTATCTACCCCCTCTGGGATGAAGTAGCGGTAAACAAACTTGGTGCTTCCCACTTCTCGTTGGTATATCTTTAGCGTTTCACCCGTGTCAAGTTGCTGATCTTCTATCAAGTCATACTTGGTAAGTCTGTCAGGCACTAACTCTGTTATGTTATCAAACATCTCTATGTCTAGTGGAATATTGTTTCTCTTGGCAAGTTCACCAAAGTCAAAATGTAACTGCTCTCGGGTTCTGCGTCTCCCCTTCCTTTCCCCATACTTTCTTATCTCTTCCTCTGCCCTATCGGCTCTTAGCTCTGCCTTCTTTGCCCTTGCCTCAGCCTCAGCCCGAGCAGTAACATAGGTGGTACTCTCATAACTGAGCATTCGTAAGGCCGGTGGTAAGCCTTGTATCGTCTCGTACAGTTCTTTTCCAAGCTCTTCAATGAAATTCTCGGCAAAACCGGAGTATTCTCCCTTTGCCAAATACCCTGACAGCTCCTTTCGTGCCTTTTCTACTCTTCTCCTAATTATTTTCTCTGACTGCTCTCTGGTTTCATCAAGAATGTTTTTTATCTTGGGGTCTATTCCTGGCCGTGCCATTACGAACCCGTCTGTTCGTTCGACATCAGCAATGTTATCTAAAAACTGTTCTATCTTTTGCCGGAGCTGTTTTTCTATCTTACCCTCTGTCATTCTCTCGTATCCTCTGATAAAAGCGTTTTGGTGTGCGTGTTTTCACGTCCGCATGGCCCAAACAGCTTTCTCCTATTTTTCACGTAAAATACGTGAAATGTCCCCTTTTTATGGTGGCGGTTAAGCTCTTATAGGCTCCTCAAAACTCATTTTTGGGCGAAAAACCCCCTTCTGATGGCTCCCAAGGGCTTCCCTTCTCAGTATTTTCCCCTATTTTGCTGTAAATCCCCCTTTTATGGACTCAGAAACACCCCTCTTATAGGCACGTAAAAACTCCTTCTCTAAAGCGCGCAAAAACTCCGGCCTTTTCTTGTATTTCTCTTCTAGTTTACTAGACCCCCCCCGACGTCGGACAACCCCGCAGCCCTCCGTATTTCTACCGTTATTTACGGTGTATTTTGAGCGTGCCATTTCACCTATTTTAGGGAAAAGTCCTCCCCTTTTTAGGGTGACGGTTATAACTCTTTTCCCTGCATAGCTAGTCATAGGTTTCATAAAAAGATATTCTTTCTCAGGGATATTTCCCCTATTTTCCCCTATTTTACTCAAAACGGCTCTCGACGTCGGTGCAGACATCATCCTGTGGATGCCCTTTGGTTGATGTCGGTAACGTCAACGTTACCGACTTATTTCCCCAAATCTCATTTTCACTATTTCCACACTATTTTACTGTTTTCAGCTCCCGACGTCGCGCAGGAGCGACGATCTCTGGCTGAGTGTTTGGAGCAGTGTTAGGCTTTCCACCCCCTGCCTTCATCTTCCCACCTTTTATGGTGTCGGTTATGTTCCCTCCCCTTTTTTATGGTGTCAGTTAAACTCCATTTCCTTCGCTTTTTTATAGGCTCCACAAAACTCCTTTTTTAAGGCTACGGAAAACTCCCCTTCCCTCCCTATTTTATGGACTTTCGACCTCCGACGTTGCGCAGGAATCGTCCTGAAGGGGTCAGATTTGCCGCACAAGAGGACTTTCCCCTGTATTTACGTCATTCTTCACCCAACGCACTATAATCCTTTCCTATTTCTATTTCTTTTACTGCTGTTGGGACCACTATAACACCAAATCCACCCTTTACCTCGACGTCGACATCTTTTTGGTCCCTCATATCGGTAATATTCTTCGCCGTGAAGATTGCGAATGTGGAGGGATTCCCCATTTTCTTTATACTTTGCTATTTTTTGCTATATTTAGGCTATTCCGACGTCGGACAAACCGTCCGGAAATGGGCTTTCAATCTCCTGTGCGTAATGAACGCTGCCTTTCTGGACTCTGTTGTAACTGTATCTGAGCCTTGTCTAGTACACGCAGTCTATCTTAATCCTGCCTGAGAATCGGTCAGAGGGGGTCTATATGCCCCTGTGAGAGGGCTTTATGCTCTGGCTAGTGTTGCCCTGCCTTATATATCATATAGTTACAAAACCCTCTTTTCCTGTAAGCCACGATCTCTGTCAGGGTCTAGTCACATGTCATGTCTGGTATCCAGTAATCGTATACCTTGTTCATCTGGATAGTTAATACCTCGGGGGTTGCGGTGGTTTGGTAGAATCCAAAGCCTAAAAGGGGAAAGAAAAGCCCATTCAGATAACGTGTCTGAGCGATGCTAAAAATTATAAAGTCATTATAAGAGGATGAGAGATATAGTTCGCATGGCATTTCCCCAGAACTGTTGAAATAGATCTTACCCCCATAAAACCCGAGGTATGCAGCCCATCCACCGCTTGCAGTTTTAACACCCCACAAACTAGAGTCGATACCAAACAGGCTTGATGGTTCCACCTCAGCCATACAAGGAACAGCAAGCATTACTATCATTAACACTGCTAAAATAAATTTCTTCATAGCCCCTCCTTCTCTTACTTAAAATTGACCCCTGAAATTTTGTGCCGTGTACACCAGCGTGCCATACCATCATACAAGGGTACGGCTGGGGGGATTGCCCGTACCTCATTTGACTTTTGTGGTTAGAAATGGTTTATAATAGAGAGAAGAGCGTAGAGAAAGTTCGGGATATCGAAAGGGCATTCATTTGTCCGTCCCCCTCCCTACGCCCTTCCTTTTTTTATGCCACGTACCACTCACTTTTCACTAAAGTTTCTCCGATTTCTGTCGATAAGACTACTACCTTTTATTTTTTCCTCTAGCCCTGACGCATGGTATGTCGGGGCTTTGTTTTACCTCTCTAAATCCTTCCTAAATCCACGCAAACCCCCCGTAAAACCGCCTATTTCACCACTTATTTCACCGTAAAAGCAACCGTTTCTACCGTTAAAAGTCCCATTTATTTCTCTTGCTTTCGTTCTTCCTGCCATAACGTCCCCTTAAAGGAATAAGTGACTTCTGCTCCTGATAACATTCTTCTGAAGCAAATATTATTACTTTTGTTCCATCCGCTACCGCCCCATGTTTAGGTTTATCTCTTTTAAGTTTACGTGAGTGGTAAAATAAAACTTCACCACACTTACAAGTTAAAGGCTGATAGGCTCCGCCTATCTCTTCTATTGTTTGTTTATAGTGACATGCTCTACAAACTATAGGTCTCGTGATTACGTTCTTCATTTGCTCTCCTGTTCATGTCAGGATGTTCTTTAAAAAAGGACTCAACTAGCTCCTTGTAGGTTGTGTGCTTCGCCCTGTTCATGTGAAAGTAGTGGTGAAAAGGACACTCCCCACTTCGCCAAAGAGCTATCGCAATACCGCACACTGGACAGGTATGTTCATGTTTTGGTTCATTCATTGTTTACCTCGATTTATACCTAGAATTTTTTAGCCCTCGCCCTGTTTTAGGGACTCAAACACCTGCGTATTACATGCCCTTTATTTCTCTCTGGGGTAATCGGCTTTGGGCATTGACAGAAGACGATACCTATCATACCTATCATTTGACCACCCCCCTGCTATCCCACACCCTACCCACCCTTCTACCATGAAATGACTATTATTCTAACGATTAAGAGTAGTTAAGGTCAAAAGAGAAAATAAATAAAATAATTTATGAGATTCCTGTGTGATAGTGTGACTACCTGCCCGTTATATATAAGTCCCGTACCCCACGTGCCTACCCCTTGTGCAGTTCTCCCATTTCCTTCAGTTTTGACTGTATGCCTTCCATAGCTAAGCTTAACATTTCGTCTGAACACATAAACATTTTAAGGACTTTATCGCTACAGCGTGTTATGTCCATATTCCCGTAAGCACTCTCCATGCTTTCCAGAATGCTTTTAAGTGCTTTGATCTTATCAAGGTAAAGGCGATAAAGCACTTTAAGCTCCATACCCCTTCGGCTATCTTCCTCTCCCATGCTTAAGCCCCCCGTTTTCTATGTCCGTTATCTGGACTTAACGGACATTCACATAGGTTTATAAAGCCATGTTCGGGTTTGTACCTCTGAAGTAATCCCTTAAGCTATCCTCTGACACATACCCCACCATCTTTCTAGGACTTGGGTATTAAACTTATTTGCCGAGCGGTTTCACCTCTAGCGAGCATTCTACCCACAATCTCTTTAATTTCTTTTCTTTCCACATTACAGTCTACTTTTAAGAACTCTTCTAGTAGGTCCCTTGCGAGATACAGGTCACGTTCTAAGAGGTCAAGCGTATCTTTGAGCATACCCACGCCCTCAGGGTCGGCAAGATGCCGGGATACCCTTGCAAAGCTGTGACACCGATCCAATAACTGTATAGCGTTAAACATAACCTTCTTTACTTCCCCTTGAGCTAATGCTTTCTCTCCCATGATTAAGCCCCCCTTCCTGTTAGATTTACATTGCCATAATCCCCTCTTTACGGTCCATCCCGGGATTTTCCAAAAACACAATATATTGAAGATTTTAACAGGTTATGCACAATATGTGGATAAATTACTCCTGAAAAGTTTGTATGTCAAGGTAAATAATCATCCCCAATTGTCCCCGATTGTACGCTATCCATATAAAGGTATATCCGGGCTGGCTGCGTCCTTATCTAATGCTAATATCTTAACTTCCTGTAAGTAGCGTTATGGGAAGTAGAAGGGTATTTTAACTGAAGCTCACTCCCTCAAAGGCACTGTAGAACCGGGGGAGATCGGCTTTCTGTTTGATGCCATCATTATAGACCTGGAGCATCTCTAGTCCGGCGTGCCTGGTGTACCGGCAGACTTCCAGGAGATCCCCCTTGTAGGTCTTAATCAGCTTGGTAGTGAAGTAATGTCTGAACCCATGCACGTTTTTATCTATGCCCAGGCTCCTTAGTGCAGCGGTAACAATCATCCTTACTGCTCTGGTAGTGATCCGCTTGTGCCGGTTGTTGTTGCTCCTGGATTGAAACAGTGGACCGTCTGCAATTTTATTGCTCTTCAGATATTCCTTTAAGGTCCTGACCGTTTCCGGATGCAGATGGATCAGCTCCTTATCATCTCTTCCCTTGCCCTGGATGCGTGCGGTTCCCTGCGACAGGTCCAAGTCCCTCACGTCTAACCGTACTATCTCCACTTGTCTTAATCCTTGTAGTGTGAGAAGGCCCAGGATGGCTTTTAGCCGAGCGTTAACAGGAGCAGGGGGGAGATCCTTCATCCTATCCGCCAGGAGAGCTATCTCCTTCTCATTTAATCCATCCCTTTTGTGTTTCTTATTCTGAGTAAATCCTTTTATGTTCTGGGTAATGTCTACCGGGATCACTCCCTGCCGGTGCAGCTCCTTTAAGAATACCCTGGCAGTGATGAGATACTTATTCTTAGTCGCTATGCCTATATCTGTTCTTTCTGACAGGCATCGCTTAAATTTAAGATAGCTGTTATGGCTGAACCCCCGGTCTTTAACAAAGTCCACATACAGCCCGATCCTTGCCCTGTAGTCCTGCCTGGTAGCTTCTCTAACGTCCAGGAGATCAAAGATTTTGCCCGGCTCTATCTCCTTATCCCTTACTGCGAGCTTTCCCATGCTGGCACCCCCCTTTCCCTGTGTGCAATGTATGTATTGTTTTCAATGTTTCTAATGTTTACATTACAAGTATATCATGGCGGCCGTTCTTCTGTCAAATGGTTTTTTCATTATAATATTATGTGTGGAAC
>JABUBK010000252.1_pt1 | contig 12334 bp, 10 predicted proteins | sample 7332671 | NCBI WGS metagenome assembly JABUBK01 (sample SAMN07256342, study PRJNA390944) | subsurface metagenome | isolation source: Methane hydrate marine sediment | place: Pacific Ocean: Eastern North Pacific, ODP site 1244 | collected 2002
GTCAACATTATCGAAGGCAAAGGCTTTGGATTTGTAGAAATGTCTTCTTCAGAAGAAGCTGGAAAAGCCAAAGATGCGATCCCTTTTCCCTTTTAATTCATAAAGGAGGGACAGTTTCCGATAACCGACATTCATTCAATAGCTACATCTTAACTTCCAGAAATTTAAGGAATCCCTCCTGTCCATGTCCCTGGATTTGTAAATTCTGGATAACAATCAGTCTCGATTACTTCGGCATAGACATCCCATAATGGAGTACTATCAGAGCTAGGCCATTGCCAACCATCCGGAACTAACAATACTCTCTTGTCTCCGGTTCCAGCTAATAACTTTTCTTTAAAGCTATTATCACTATCCCAATATATATTAATAAATGGTTTAATATCAATTAAATTCCCATGAATATCACTTTGAACAAAACTACTATAACTATAAGCAAATGGTGATTCAAATGTGATTGTAAGGTAAAAAACTTCTCCAGGAGTTGCAGTATCTTTATGGAAGAAAACAAATTCTCCTAGACATGGAACTCCTGAGAAAATTGAACCATTTAAATTATATGTGCAAGATTCACCTACAAAAATACTGGGCATCTTTAATCCAAATTCATGATCTAGATTACCAGAACCGTCGTTTTGGTATGTAATTGTAAATTTTACTTCTTTTAGATAGTCACCACAAATAAACTTCCCATCTACATCAACATCACATACGCAATCTTCGTAGTCATAATCATTATTTCCCTGGCAATCTCCACCACTCCAATTAGCCCATTCAATATCTTCAAATGCCACACGGAAACTATCCAAAGTAACTTCTTCTTCGGGGCAAGTTACCTTTGGAATAATATTTGTATTAAAAGAAATTAATTCACTTGGACTATTTTTTCCCTTATAAACAACAAAATGAAGATGATTAGGAATGGTTTCGGAACTTATATTAGATATATAACCAAGAAGCGTATTTTGGTCAACACTCTGACCGCATACAACTTGAATATCTTTTAAATGTAAAGATGGATACCAGCTCTGAAAGTTATTTTAATATAGAGCTTAAAAATGTAGGATCTGGTTTTGATATATATGACGGTATTTGGATAGGATGGTGTGCTGATATAGATACTAGTATCGAAACCAATGAATGGTATCAAGGATATATACATTGTAGCTATAATCCCTCTGATAAATATGGAATAGATTGGCCGAAGATTAACTGGATTATAAATAATAAGGGGTCCTATAGTGCAGAGTATATTCAAGATGCAATATATCATTTTACCAATGGTCATACTTCTAATGTATTGGCAATGGCTGCCGAAGCCCACTCGGATTTTCGTCCTCAGTCTGGCCAAAAATATATTGCTATCATAGATGTGCTAGGAAAGCAGCTTACTTTTATAGAGGTACCATTAATAACGGTACCGACGCAAGAACAAATAACCCCCGGAGGTATGGCTTATGTGCGGTATGATTGGCCCCAGCCCCCAGGCAGTGGTTTCTATAATTTTGATGTCCTTTTGACTATTGATGTAGACCCTGGTGTACAAAGCGCCTATTACTGGGCACATCAGTTCGGTTTTAGAAATGGAAATGGTGGTTATATGGGGTTACAGACAAATGGTTGTATGCAAGGTCAATGGGTAGGAAATCTTAAGTATTCTGTAACCAATGATCAGTTAAATGAAATATTTTCTAATCATGGTGAAGTTAAGAGTGTCAACATTATCGAAGGCAAAGGCTTTGGATTTGTAGAAATGTCTTCTTCAGAAGAAGCTGGAAAAGCCAAAGATGCGTTAAATGATACCGATTTCGAAGGTCGTCCTTTAAAGATTGATGAAGCTCGTCCACCTAGACCAAGAAGCGAATATCGTAGTAGATACTAAAATACTAAAATAATAAATTAATTTAAATTTAATGTAATTCTGTTATATCAATAAAGGCCAGTCATTTTACGTAACAGTTCAATTAAATCTTCATCAGATGTGTTTCGCGGATTATTGTTTAAACTTCCCCCTTTTGCACTTTTGATTAATTGTGAAAAATTTTTTTCTTTTATCCTCCATTCCGAAAGATTTTCTTTAATTCCGACCGCAGAAAGCATTTCTTTTACCTTGTATATTGCACTTTGAGCGGCTTCTGTTTCCGACAATGAAGAAATATTTTCCCCTAAGTATTCAGTTATCTTAGCCAACTTTTTGGTAACTACCGGCAGATTGAATTCCATTACATAAGGCAACAGTACTGCACAGGACAGACCATGAGGAATTTTGTAGTATACCCCTAAAGGATGAGAGAGGGCATGAGCCGCTCCTAACCCTGAATTAGACAGGCAAAGCCCACTCAAAAGTGCAGCCATAGCCATATCTTTACGTGCTTCTAAATTTTTTCCATCCTTTACTGCTTTGACCAAACTTTTACGAATTAGTCCTATGGCATACAGTGCCAGAGCATCGGTGATTTCCTGACTTTTCTTGCCTAAATAAGATTCTATACATTGAGTTAATGCATCACCTCCACAAACAGCAGTGATACGAGGTGGTAGAGATAAAGTGAGTTCGGGGTCAACCAGGGCTACTTCCGGAATAAGCATGGGGTCTCTTATACTCTTTTTTAAACTAAATTCAGTATTAGTGATTACCGCATTTTTAGTCGCTTCTGAGCCGGTACCCGAGGTAGTGGGGATAGCTATAAAGGGCAGGGTTTTATGTTGAAATTTTTTACCTTTTCCTTCGATTTCCTGATAATCAACCACCGAACCTTCATTGGCCACCATTGCCGAAATAGCCTTACCGGTATCCAGGACGCTTCCTCCCCCCAGGGCTATAACCAGATTGCAGCTTCCTTTTCGGGCTAAACTTGCTCCGGTATCCACTGTTTCAACTGTAGGGTCAGAGGGGATATTTTCATAGATTATATATTTTAAATTATTTTCCGTAAGCAAATGAGTTAAGCGGTCCAGTGTCCCACTTTTTCTCATCGCACTCCTACCTAATACCACTAAAACTTTATTTCCCAATCTTTTTGCCTCTGCTCCAACTTGAGATAATCCTCCCGGACCAAAGATAATTTTTCCCGGAGTATAAAATTCCCCTACTTTGTTCAAATCTCTATTCCTCCTTAAAGATTAAAATAAAGAACATAAATGTAATTTTGTAGAGCATTTTTTTGTATTGTTTGATTTATATTATTCCTTTTCTTTTGACTTTGTCAAATTTTGAAATCGAATAGTCATTCGGAAATTAAAAATAAATTAAAGAAAGTCTAAAGTTAAAATTAAGTAATTTAAATGTTAGAATTGAATTATAAAATTCAATTTGATAAACTAAAAATTATAAAATTGAAATTATTAAATTAAAATACAGAAAAGGAAATATAAAAATTGGTGAAATTTTTAAGTAGGTCTTTTTTAACTTTAGCTATAAAAATATCATTAATGATTTTTCTTTTAATCCCTTTGGTAGCCTTAGCTTGGGGAGATTGTCCATTTGGGCTGATTGATTGTCCTTATCCTGGAGAGTGTTCACGTTATATAGATACTGATAATGATGGAATTTGTGATCTGTCTCAACTTGCTCCAGAAGATAGGGGAACTCTTACTATCCCAAGTGATATTGAAATCAAACGCCGTGTTTATCATTTTTTACCAATTTCTTTAATTTTGACATTTTTTTATACCTTAGGTTGCTTTCTGGCTAAGAAGAAAATTATCAGCGCAGCCAGTCATAGAAAAATCTGGAACATTTTACTTTTAATTACATTTTTTATTTCTGGAATTTTAGGGGTATTATTGCTATTAAGATTAGATTTTGGATGGGTAATTCCCTTGCCATTTAATATTTTATTTTGGCATGTAGAGGCAGGAATTGCTATGACTGTTATATCTGTATTCCATATAATCTGGCATTGGCCTTATTTTAAAAAATTATTTAAATTCAAAAAAAGGATTTAACATTATGTTTTTCTTGATCCCGCAAAATTTATATTATCTGGGAAGCTATCAATTGAACTCCAAAAAGAAACAATAAAAACCCGCAGGCTTTTTTGAAAATTTCAAAAGTTTTAGAGTTTTTCATTATAATTTTAGGAAGAGTGCTAACTAAAATTCCAAAGATAATAAGAGGAGAAATCATAGTACCTACTCCAAAGGAAAGTCCCAAAAGGGCTCCTTGCCATAAATCTTTAGAGACTAAACTTATATATACTAAAATACCAAGAAGAGGGGTACAGGGTAAAAGACCAATTATTATTCCCAAAATAATTGTATTCCTAATATCATCTTCAACAGTATATTTTCTTAAGATTTGACAAAGATGCAGGTTTGGGTTCTTACCCAACAAAATTAATATCCCGGATAAAGAGATGAATATTCCTCCAATAAAGTAAATAGTCAGACTATATTTATCGAGTGTGGTAGTTAACATTTTACCAAAGAACCCGGCCAGTAATCCTAATAAAACATAAATAAAAGCTCGAGATAAAGAAAAGATTAAAACAGATTTGAAACCTTTTCGTCCACTATCTTGAGTGCCAGCGATATAAGATAATACAATAGGGGTACAAAAAAATAGACAAGGGCCAAAGGCCATAGTTATTCCTATCATGAATAATTCAATTAAATTAATCATTTTATCCCTTTATCAAATTAAAATATTTTTCATATTTATTATTTTAACTATTTTTTATCCTTGAGAGAATTCAGTTTTTTTATAATTATATTTATTTCAGTATTTAAAGGAGGCATAACTTCAGTATTTATCTCATATCCAGATTCTCCAGAGTTTCTTCTAAATAATTGACGCAATGTTTTTTCTTCCATTGGAAAAAATGGACAACCTAAACAGCTGGTATGTGGCTCGCCATTTAAGACGATTGAGTCAAAGAAGGGATATCCTAAAAAAATTAAACCAGGCAATTTTAAGTAATCTGTTGCCTCTTTAATTATAATGGTTTCCTTTGCCTTAATAGTTTTGAATTTATTATCTTCTTTCCAACTCAGTAACAACTTCATCTCTTCGGTCTCGAAATCTATCTCCTCTCCTCTTTTTATATAATAGAATTCATCCCAATACTTCCAATCTAAAAGAGCCAGAGATAGTTGCAAATCTTTTAATTTTGCATTAGAAATAATTGCCGCCTCATCTTCTAACCATTTATAGCCATCTACATAAATTAAAAATTGTACCCAGCCCTTTGTTTTTGCTACTCTACCTGTAAAGTATATTTCTTCTTTATTTTTATCAATGATAATATTGCCGATTTTATAAATATTTTCTTCTGCTCTTTCTTGAATTATTTCAGAAGTTGGGGTTTCTATCTTTTTACTTTTATTTTGGAGGTAAAGATTATAATAAATTACCGAAATTGTTCCCATAATCAGTAAAAGAAAAATTATTAATAGATTTTTAATTTCTTTCTTCATTTTTACTTCCAGATTCCAGGAATTTTTTCTCCACAAGATGGGCATCTATCTTCATTAAGATTATTGGTAGTTACAAAGAATCCGACTCTCTGGATAAGTAATTTTCCACAATTGGGACAATAGGTATGTTCGGCAGGATTACCAGGGACATTACCAATATAAACATAGTGCAATCCAGCATCTAAGGCAATTTCTCTTGCCCTTTCCAGAGTTTCCACCGGGGTAGAAGGAAGATGAGTAATTTTATAAGCAGGGTAAAATCTAGAAAAATATAAAGGCACATCTGGTCCTAAATTTTTTATAATCCACTCACACATTTCCCTGATTACTTCCATATCATCATTTATGGTGGGAAGAATCAAATTGGTTAGTTCAATCCATACACCTTCTTCTTGCATAATCTTGGCTGATTCCAGTACCGGCTGCAATTTACCCAGACAATATTTGCGATAATAATCTTCAGTAAATCCTTTAATATCCAGATTGGCTGCATCTATATATTTACATAATTCTCTTAAGGGCTCGGGATTAATATATCCTGAAGTGACATATATGTTTTTTAGACCTTTCTCTCGGGCTAATTTTGCAGTCTCTATCATATACTCATAAAAGATGGTAGGTTCGGAATAAGTATAAGCAATTGATTGACAATTATTTTCCAAAGCTAATTGTACCACTTTTTCTGGTGGTAAATCATAGCTTCTTATTTCCTCTGGTAAAACTTGCGAAATCTGCCAGTTCTGGCAAAATCGACAGCTTAAGTTACAGCCAGCAGTGGCGATAGAGAAAGATCTACTTCCTGGCAAGAGATGTGAGATTGGTTTCTTTTCAATAGGGTCAACATGGACTGCTACTGGTCGGCCGTAAACCAAAGTATATAATTTACCTTTAATATTCTGACGAACACCACAAATTCCTCTTTCTTCTTCTGCTAATATACATTCCCGTGGACATAGAAGGCACTGTACCTCGGAATCTCCTAATTCTAAGTAATAATATGCTTCTTTTAAGTTAAGTTGCGGATTATTTTTAGATATGACAAAAGCAGCATAACCAACTACCCGACTTCTATCTCCGGTAATATCACCTGAGTTAGCATATTTTAATAATTTAATTTTATTGGCCTGTAAATTCTCAGCAATTTTTAGTAAAGTACCTACCGCTGCCCCTCCACAGAGATAGTAATTACCATAAGATAATCCCTGGTAAAAAGAATCGCTGTCTAATTTTTCAATAGCTTTTATAGTTAAGTTATCTAATTTTATGGCAGTCTGGTAAGAATAGAAGTGAGAAAGATCGGTACTGGCAATAAATAAGATTTTTTCGTCTCTACTTGTTAATTCTTGTAAAATAGCCTTAACTATCTTGGAAGATAATTTTGAAGATCTTTCCCCCAAAATTATTGGGACTATTTTAAAATCTCTTAATAGAGTTTGAAGAAAAGGTAATTGAACCTCTAAAGAGTGTTCTCCTTGATGTACCCGAGGATAAAATTTGATTGCCTCTTCGTATTTAATTATATTTATAGCCAGGTCATTATCAACTTTTACTTCGCCCAGAGGAGTTTGGTAAGACTGGTAATTTCCGATAGAGGCACCGGGAAATCGATGGTAGTGACTTTCTCCAATGAGAATTACGGTATTAAAGTTTTTTCCTTCTAATTGTTTATAGGCATAAGCAGCTATCTCGCCCGAATAATCATAGCCGGCATGGGGGACAATTAAACCGATTAATTCTCCTTTTAATTCTTCTTTTTCTACCTTATTTAAAAGATTATCGATCTTTTCTTTTAATTCTTTGGCTGAGTCAGGATAAAATGTTCCACTTACCGCAGGATTTCTGACATCATTGCTATAATTAATCTCTGTAAGTTCTTCTGCAAAAAGGTTAATATTACTAATTAAAAAAGGGATTAATAAAAGCAAGATAAATAAAATAGAAAATATTTTTCTCATTGTTCCACCCATAATATATTATAATTGTTTATAAGATTTTTTTCTACTACTTTTTCAATGCTATTCTATAATTATTATTTGCGGAATTTATAAAATAAGTTTATGATTAAGTATAAGAATCTATAAAGATATACCGCACTCACGTTAACCAGCGGGATATCGGACGGATTAAAAGCCCTATAGCCACAGCGGAGCGGCTTCGTTCAACCGAATTGCTTCCGAAATTGAGCATATATAACATTAAAATCAAAAACGTTAGCTTCATCTGTGCTCCAACTTCGGAAGCAATCTTAATCGTTAGACGAAAGTCAGACTAATACAGTGGGAAGAAGAAATTACGAATAATAATCGAGGAAACACTATGAAAAAAGAGAAGTTGGAGATAAAATTGATTTTTAAATCTATTTTTTTCCTTGTTATAATTTTAGCTATTACTTTTATAACGGCCGGACATATTGATTATTGGCAAGGTTGGGTCTTTAACGGATTGAATGCCTTTTTTATGATATTAACTTATATCTTCCTGTCGGAGAAAAGGGACTTAATAAAAGAGCGACTTAAACCTGGAAAAGGTATGAAAAAATGGGATAAAATTTATTTTATTCTTTCGACACCAATCGGTTTAATTATGATTGTAATTTCAATTTTAGATTCAGGTCGTTTTGGTTGGGAGCCGCGAGTTTCTCTGGGTGTTATTGTTTTAGGCATTGGAGGATATATAGCAGGACAAACAATTGGTCTTTGGGCAAAGCGAGTGAACAGATTCTTTTCATCTGTAGTTCGAATTCAATTAGATAGAGGACAAACAGTTTGTAAAGATGGTCCATATCGATTTATCAGACATCCTGGTTATGTTGGGGGTATACTCTGTACAGTTGCTACCCCAATATTACTTGGTTCATTTTGGGGTTTAATCCCAGCAGTAGTTACAGTTATTTTGCTTTTTGTAAGAACCTATTTAGAAGATAAAACCTTACAAGCAGAATTGCCAGGATATATGGACTTTACAAAAGAAGTAAGATATAGATTATTACCTGGTATTTGGTGATTTAATATTAATGAAATAAATAGTGAAATGAATGGACAACAGTTCCCATTTTTACAGATAATTTTTGTATGGGAGCCAAATTGAAAAATCAAGCCCTTTGACATTTTGCTGAAGGGCTTTTTGTATTAAAAAAAATGATTTTAAAAGATTTGTAGTATAATAAATATAGAAAAATTATATTACTTATTCTTAGATATAAAAGTAAAAGAAGAGAATTTTTTATCAGAAATGAATAAAGAACAACAATTACTAAATATAATTCAACACATTGAAGATCCAATAGCCCAAAAAACCGAATGGATTCCTTTAAATAGACATGCTGCCAGTTTTATAACCCATAAACTTATAAAAAAATCATTTAGTCAAATGCAATTTGAAGCAACATTAGAATTAAAAATATTTTATTTATTTCCTGCAGTATTTGGAATCCTTCTCGGTATGGTATTTTCAGATTCATTTAATATAATCATATTTATTATATGTATAATTTTAATTTTAGCTGGTTTATTATTATACTTTTTTAATACAAAACCAATAATATTTGATAAAAATAAGGGATATATGTGGAAAGGGAAAATAAAAGACTATCCTTATCAGATAATTGAGAATAATAAAATAAAATGTATATCTTTAAATCAAATATATGCAATTCAATTATTACGCAGTTCGGTAGGGTGGGTTGTTTCCTATGAGATAAATTTAGTTTTAAAAGACGGTAAACGGTATGATGTTATTGGTCATTATAATTTAGAAAAAATAAAAGAAGATACTGAAACGCTTTCTAAATTTTTACAAATACCTCTATGGGATATTACTTATTTCAAAAAATGGAATTATTAATATTATTTTATTTTAATGGATGTGGTCAAGCATGAAAGTTGAAGAGTAACATCCATTAAAACAAGGATTGAAATTTGATAAGATTTAGTCTATAAATAAAAAACCCGAGCGCGCATGTAACTCGGTGTCAGCAAAATACAATATCTTTCTGGGATAATAATAAATTATACCTTAAAAATGTTTTTATATCGAAGTTATTTAAAAAGAAAGATTTTTTAAGGTTTATATGGGATTGCTTCGTCGCTTTGCTCTTCGCAATGACATGCAACCCTTTATTTGTAATGGTTTTAGCAATATTTAAATAAATAAAATTGATCCCTTGAGGTAAGTAATATTGAAAAAAAGCCTTATCTTTGCTCTATTATTGAGAGGTTTTGCCTCACTTATTATTGAAGTTTTATTAATCAGGGAGCTTTTAGTAACTTTCTCTGGTAATGAACTATCTATTGGAATAATATTAGCCAACTGGCTTATCCTTATTGCTCTGGGAAGTTTTGTCCTGGGAAGATTTGCTGATAAGGTTAAATACAAGATAGAAATATATGCCTCCCTGCAATTAATCATTTCTATATATCTTCCTTTTGCTATTTATCTTTGCCGTACAATAAAAAACATTATTGGGGTTGTTCCCGGTGAAGCTGTAGGAATAATTCCCGTTATTTATGGTTCATTCTTAATTTTAATTCCTCTATGTGTAAGTGACGGAGCTCAGTTTTCTTTTGGATGTAAAATTTATTCTGATTTCTCTGGGAAACCTTCTACTTCTGTTGGAAGAGTTTATATTTACGAATCTATAGGAGCAGTCGCAGGAGGACTTATTTTTACCTATCTTCTTATACCTTTCTTTCATTCTCTACAAGTAGCATTATTTATTGCTATCTTAAACCTATTATCTGCGATCCTCCTGTTTATCTTTTTCTATAAAGGATACTTTCCATTCAAAATTCACTGGGCAAAGCTTTCTTTTTCAGTGATAATTGCCTTTCTTTGTTTGATATTTTTAGTTTTAAGTATATACCTTTTAGTTTCCAATGATATAAATAAAATTCAATGGAATATACTGTGTAAACAATGGAAAGGACAGGAATTAGTCCATTACCAAAATTCGGTGTACAGTAACATTACGGTAACCACAAGAGAAAACCAATTTAGCTTCTTTTCTAATGGAATACCTCTATTTAGCACCCCTGTCCCTGATATTGCTTTTGTGGAAGAGTTTACCCATCTTCCCTTACTATTTCACTCTTATCCTGAAAATATTCTTTTAATTGGTGGGGGAGCAGGTGGGGTTTTAAACGAAATTGCTAAATATACTTCAGTAAAAAATATACACTATATTGAGCTTGACCCTCTAATAATTAAAGTAGTTCAAAAATATGTTACTCCCCTTACTATGGCTGAACTAAACGATCCCAAAGTAAAGATTAAATATACTGATGGAAGATTATGGGTTAAAGGACCAACTCGTAATTATGATGTGGTATTGGTAAATCTTCCCCCACCCTCAACCTTACAGTTAAATAGATTTTATACGGTAGATTTTTTTCAAGAGACAAAGAGAGTATTAAGCCAAGATGGTATTATAGCTATTTTAGCCCCTGGATCATTAACCTACTTAAATGAGGAACTGATTAATTTAAATACCTGCCTTCTTTTATCTTTAGGGAAAGTATTTCCTTATACTCGAGTTATTCCCGGAGATTTTAACATCTTGCTTGCCTCCTCGGATAGTGAAATATTAAATCTTGATGCCAACAGAATCGTTCAAAGATTTAAGGACTATAAATTAAAAACAAAGCTTCTGACTGAGTTTTATATTAAATATAAATTAGATCCAGGAAGATTGAAATGGTATATAGATACTTTATCATCTGCTTTATCTTCCCCTAAAAAGGTAAAGATTAATAATGACCTCTTCCCCAGTGGAGTTTTTTATTATCTGGCTTTCTGGAATACCCTTTATTCTCCAGGTCTTAATAATATATTCAGATTGATGGAAAAAGTAAATCTTAAAACATTTTTATTCCCCCTTATTTTATTTATCATAATATTTCTTTTAATAAGGGCGAAAACTAATAAATTAAAAAAAGCTTCCTTACCTATTGCTATTGCTACTACAGGTTTTGCCGGGATGGCTTTTCAATTAATAATAATCCTGACCTTTCAATCATTTTATGGCAATATCTATCATCGAATAGGTTTATTGGCCACTGCTTTTATGGCTGGCCTGGCTTTAGGAAGTATAGTTATGAATAATATTATGGAAAGGGTTAAGGACAAATTATCATTATTGATTAAGCTTGAGGCTGCTATCGTATTATATTCTGTTTGTCTACCTTTCTTGTTGACCTCTTTTCATTTATATCTCGGGAAGCCCTGGGTATTTTCCTCGGTTCAAATTATGCTACTTTTATTAAGTTCAATTTCTGGAATCTTAGTAGGGGCAGAATTTCCTTTAGCTAATAAGATATATTTGATAGGACTGAACAAGGTTAGCTGGGTAGCTGGTATGCTTTATGCTGCAGATCTTATTGGAGCTTGGCTGGGGGCTTTTGTTGTTTCAGTAATGATGATTCCCATCTTGGGAATATTAGCTACCTGCTTATTTGTTATCACCATAAATTTAATCAGTTTGGGATTAGTCGCTACTTCGGGTAGAATCGACATCTCTCCAGATTCCGGGGATTTTGTGTCCACAAAATTTACATCGTCCTCCAATAATGTTATTGGCTAATACCATAAAATGAACTCTGCTAATTAATATATTCCCACATTGGGGACAATAGGTGCTATTGGCCCTATGTCCGGGGACATTCCCGATACTTACATAATGCATCCCTACCTCCAAGGCAATTTCTCTGGCTTGTTCTAAAGTGGCAATAGGGGTAGGTGGTAATTTTAACATTTTATAAGCCGGGAAAAATCGACTAAAATGTATTGGTGTCTCTTCCCCCAAATTTTCCTTAATCCATTCACACATTTTTTTAATATCTTCCATATCATCATTTTTGGTGGGCACAATTAAATTGACGATTTCCAGCCAAACTCCTTCTTCTTTAATTATCTTCAGGGT
>JABUBK010000253.1_pt1 | contig 12323 bp, 11 predicted proteins | sample 7332671 | NCBI WGS metagenome assembly JABUBK01 (sample SAMN07256342, study PRJNA390944) | subsurface metagenome | isolation source: Methane hydrate marine sediment | place: Pacific Ocean: Eastern North Pacific, ODP site 1244 | collected 2002
CTCCTTTGGCAAGGTAAAAATTATGTATCCCATGATCTCAGGAGTGGAGGAGATCGAGAAGGCCAGGACAATTCTATCTGAGGTAAAAAGAGAACTAAAAAGAGAGGGAACATCTTTTTCGGACGATGTCGAGGTAGGAGCAATGATTGAGGTCCCTTCGGCCGCGATAATAGCTGACCTTCTGGCCAAAGAGGTTGATTTCTTTAGCCTGGGGACGAATGATTTAATACAATACAGCCTGGCAGTGGACCGGGTAAATGAGAAGGTAGCCTATCTTTACCAGCCTCTGCACCCAACCATCTTGAGATTGATCGATAATATCGTAAAATGCGCTCATCGTGAAGGCATTTGGGTGGGAGCCTGTGGAGAAATGGCCAGTGATCCGCTGTTTGTCTTGATTCTTCTGGGATTGGAGATAGATGAATTCAGTGTAGCCCCAACTTCTCTTCTAGAGATAAAAAAAATTATTCGGGGGGTGACCTGGGAAGAGACGCAAAAGGTGGCCTCAGAGCTTTTGAAACTCAGCACCTCATACGAAGCCAGAAGATTCGCCCAGAGGAAGCTATCCAAGAAAATCAAAAGAATCTTGAAAGGAAGCTAAGATGTGGGATGATCTGGAAAGGTTAGAAAAGATTGACAGAAGCAAAATGTGGAAACTCTTATTTGATTTCCCCCTTCAGTGCCAGCAGGCAATTAGGCTGGGAGATACTTTACCCTTTTCTCCTCAAACTCCGGGCAAATTTAAAAAGACTGTAGTATGTGGGCTGGGTGGATCAGCTATAGGAGGCGACATATTAAAGACCCTCCTTTTTCAAGAATTGAAAATACCAATTTTGATCAACCGAAACTATGGCTTGCCTCGACTGGTAGATGAAGAGAGCCTGGTCTTCATTGTGAGTTATTCAGGAAACACCGAGGAGACTCTTTCGGCTTATGAGGAGGGTAAGAAAAGAAGCTCTTTTCTTATTTCAATTTGTAGTGGGGGTAAACTAGAAGATTTAAGCAAGCAGGATGAAGTACCATGCCTAATTGTTCCTTCCGGGATGCCTCCTCGCACAACCATCGGTTATCTATCTATTCCTATGCTTAAGGTTTTAGAGAGACTAAAATGGGTAGAACCTCAAAATTATGACGAGTTACTTCAAGTTTTGCATGACGTCAGGAAGAGATGTCATCCAAAAGTCCCCTTGAGTAAAAATCCGGCTAAATCCCTTGCACAAGAGCTCCTCGGTAAGATTCCCCTCGTGTACGGGGTGGAAGGCAAGACAGATGTGGTTGCCCACAGGTTAAAGACCCAGTTTAATGAAAATAGTAAAATCTTAGCCTTTTGGGACGTTTTCCCCGAACTAAACCATAATGAGATTGTGGGATGGGGAGAGGAAGGAAAGATAGATTTAACGCGATTTTACCCTATTTTTATTCGAGATCACGGCGAGGGAGAAAAAATTAAAAAAAGAATTGAAGTTACCCAATCCATAATAAAAAAAAGAAAAGTGAAATGGGCTGAAATCTGGACAGAAGGGAAAGATAGGTTAACCAGAGTCCTATCGGCAATATATATGGGAGACTGGGTAAGTTTTTATTTAGCTATAGCTGAGGAAGTTGACCCCACCCCAGTGAAGATGATCGACTTTTTAAAGAAAGAGCTGAGCAAAGTCTAGAGACACCTCAAAAGAGAAAGATACCAAGGTCATGCGTGCCACGACAAGTCCAACAGGTTTTTACCAGAGGCCGAGAGAAAGTTTGAGAAGCATGGATTTTGTTTAAGAACATGAAAGGAATAAGTAGTGATTCCTGAAGAAATGAAGGGAATAAATAAATTTTTGGTAGGTGTTAATTATTGGCCACGAAGAAAAGCTATGTATTGGTGGAAAGAATTTGATGAAGGAGAGGCCAGAGACGAATTTGGACAGATTAAGGATATGAACCTTCATGTTGTGCGTATATTTTTAGACTGGGAAGAGTTTCAGCCAGCACCTGAGAAAATTGACATTAACGCTTTAAGAAATCTTAAGAAAGTTCTTGATATTGGAGAGAGATATAAGCTTAAAATCATACCAACATTTTTCTGCGGTTTCATGAGCGGCATAAGTTTGTTACCAGAGTGGTCCTTGGATAAAAAAGCTAAGTTTTACAGGCATCCAACTCTTACCAAGGGGAAGTTAATAGATTACCCGATAAAAAACTTATTTGAAAATGAAACAATACTTGACGCCCAGAAGCTGCAAGTTAAGGTAATTGCTTCGGAATTTTCGGATCATCCGGCCATCTATGCATGGGATATCTCTAATGAAGTTGAAAATCTCGCCATGCCCAGGAGTCATGAGGTGGCAAAAAAATGGCTGCAAAGTCTAGTAGAAGAAATAAAGAGAGTGGATAATCATCATCCAATTACCGGTGGATTTCATCAAGAGAATTTAGAGGCTGAAGTAGTCACCAACTGGATTTCAGACGCAGGAGAAATTTTAGATCTGCTTTGCATGCATGGCTATCCCAACTACTCAAAAATAGTTATTGATCCAGTTAATCCAGATTTTGTTCCCTTTTGTAATTTACTTACCCAATCGCTAGGGAAAAAATCCGTTTTATTTGAAGAGTTTGGACTTCCGACTGTCCCGCCCGGTGAGACCTCGAAGTATATTGAAATGAAGAAATCTACCTCAGGCACAACCAATACTTATCTAGCCAGTGAAGGGGAAGCTGCTGAGTTTTACAGAAACACTCTGGAAGGTCTGCGTCGAGTTGGTTCTTTGGGTGCTTTAGCATGGTGTTTTTCAGATTATGATAGAAGTCTGTGGGAGAAGCCCCCTTTTGATAGGTGTATTCATGAAAGGTTCTTGGGAATAACAAGAACAGACGGATCTGTGAAGCCTGCAGGCAATGTCCTCCGGGAGTTTACCAATAAAAAAATTCTGCCAGCGCCAAATTTATTTGAAATAACACCCAAATACTATGAAGATCCATTAGCTAACTTTAAAGCATTATGGTCTTCATTCAGAAACGAAGGGTATAAGAGAAGGCTAGAAATGAAAGCCTGACGGGAGGTGAGGTAATAAATAGGCCTGTCTAGCCAAGATCTTTCACCAGATCAAAGATTTTGAAGAAAGGTGAAATGTTTTTAAGGAGGTAAAAAAGGATGACAAATCAAAAAAGAGGACGGTTGGTTATTTTGGCAGCTCTAGTGGGAGCACTCATCTGGGGCTTCTCAATCCAGGTGCAGGCCCAACGAACAGTGGAAATTAGCCATATGTGGGGTGGAGGAGAGGGAGAGAGTTTCAACGCAGAACTAGATCGATTTGAAGCACTTCATCCGGACATCAAACTGATGAGGCAGCAAAGCCCATCAGAGGAATACAGAGCTCTGTTGATGACGCAATTCGCAGCGGGTGATCCTCCTGCTGTATTTGCACATCCCTGGCCAGCCTTCATGGGAGAACTGGCCAGAGCTGGACAGTTGCTTGCTCTGGACGATGTCTGGAGGGAAAAGGATTGGGACCGATATTATAGCCAATCCTGGAAGGAAATGGGCAGCTATGAAGATCAGGTGTACGGAGTATGGATTAAATCCAATTGCAAGAGTGCCTTCTGGTACACTGTTAAAGAATTTGAGGAGCTGGGCTTAACGGAGCCAAAAAACTGGGATGAATTCCTGGATATCGGTGCCAAGTTTAAAGAGGCAGGCACCCCCCCCCCTTATATTATAACAGGCGCAAAGGATGCCTGGCCTTTGACAGACTGGTTTGAAAATACTTTTCTCAAAGTAGGTGGACCCGTACTCTACAACCAATTGATAAGGCATGAAATAAGCTGGAAACATCCCAAAGTCATAGAGGCATTTGAGGTAATTAAGGATTTACTAGATAAAGATTACTTTGCTCCTAATCTGCTTGGATACGGTTTTTTCGAGTCATTTATGAAGAGAACCAGAGGTGAAGCGGGAATGCAGCTTATGGGAGGATGGATCAATGGAATGACTCAGGCAGAATTTGGCTGGAAACCCGGGGTTGACTTTACCTTTTTCACCTATCCCATAATTGATCCCAGCTTTCCCATGGCCATAACGGTGGGAGCAGATATAGTTAATATTGCCAAAGGTGCCAAAGGTATAGAAGAAGCCAAAATACTCGTAGACTTTCTTGCCTCACCAGAGGCGCAAGCGATATGGGTTGAAAGGGGTGGACTCATAGCACCCAACAAACTAGTTACTCTCGATTTCTATGATGCTAATGCTAAGAAGGAAGCTCTGGCTCTATCAAACTATGTGGTTGTATTCGATCTGGACGATATGATACCCACTGAATTAAGCACCGCGTTCCGGGCTGAACTTCAAAGATTTTTCGACAATCCCACATTACTCGAAGATATACTCAATACTATGGAAGCTAAAGCGGAGGACCTCTATTAAATGAGATTTTCGGCCGGAAGGATGGGAAAGTAGATCGAGTTTTGGTTTTAATCAAAAAAAGAGCAGCCTCTTTTGTGAGTTAGCCAGCACGCCTTTCGCAAAGGAGGCTGCCTCATTGAAGACCAACTGCTGAATCCAAAAATTTTAACAAGGAGAGATATTCCAGGTATAGATGCAAGGAAGCCTTTTTTGATGGCTTTGAAAAAAGACCTAATACCTGACAAATGAAGAGAGGAAGAGAGACAGCAAATTTCTTTATGTTTGTTTTGCCTGCCCTGGCTCTTTTTGCCATTTTTGTGTTCTATCCCACCATCTCCACCTTTTATATAAGCCTCCATAAGTGGAACGGATTTTCCCCGATGCGGTTTCTCGGATTATCAAATTATCTAAAACTCCTCCATGACCCGCTTTTTCTAAATGCCTTGAAAAACACCCTTATATGGATGGTATTATATACTTGTCTTACCACAGGTTTGGGTTTAACTATAGCTGTGCTTTTGGAGGAAAACCTGTGGTATGCTAGTCTGGTGAAATCAATAGTATTTTTTCCTATGGTAATCTCGTATGTCGCCGGGGGCATCATATGGGCATTTATCTATGATCCTGATTTCGGGGTTCTAAATGCTTTTCTCAGGTTCATTAAATTGTCCAGCCTAGCCCAGCCCTGGCTGGGTAATCCTAAAACTGCCCTATATAGTATCATAATTGCCGGAACCTGGATGTGGAGTGGATTTTCCATGATCATAATCTCTGCAGGTTTAAAGAGCATTCCTCCTCAGATAACGGAAGCGGCAAAAATAGATGGTGCCAATAACTGGCAGTTGTTCTGGCAGGTAACCCTACCCCTGCTAATACCACCTCTAATGGTGGTGATTATCACTACCGGAATAAATTCTCTCAAAGTCTTTGACATTGTCTTCACTATGACTCGAGGTGGACCTTTTTACTCCAGTGAAGTTATAGCCCATTTTATGTATATGGAGACCTTTTACCATTCTAAGATGGGGTATGGATCCGCTATCGCGGTCATGTTGTTTGTTATCGTTATAATAGCATCCATCCCCTACCTTAAGCGAATGGCCAAAGGGATGTCGGAATGAGAATAAAAACTGGCAGGATATTTTTGCACTTATTTTTTATTATAGTTTCAGTAATATGGCTTATCCCCACCCTCGGTCTGGTGGTGGCCTCGATTAGACCAATGGCAGAAATAGTTGCCGGATGGTGGAATTTCTCTCCCCTGACCCTCACTTTGAAAAACTATGGGACTGTTTTAGTCAAAAAGGGGATGGCAAGATACTTTCTAAACAGTATTATAATTACTGTACCTTCTTCCATAATTCCCATCTTGTTTGCCTCTCTTGCCGCATATGGCTTTGCCTGGTCAAAATTCCGCTGGAAGAATCTTATTTTTCTGGGCTGCATAGCCATGATGATCGTTCCTCTCCAAATGGTCCTCGTCCCTTTACTCAAACTCTTGAAATTTCTGGGTTTTCTTAATACCTATATCGGCATTATTCTGGTTCACAGCTCCTTTGGACTACCCTTTGCTATATTCCTTTTAAGAAATTTCTTCGTTTCCATACCCCCTGAATTAATTGATGCTGCTAAGATAGATGGCTGTTCAGAATTTAGAATTTATTGGAAAATGATTCTGCCTCTTTCTGGAGCTGCCTTAGCCTCACTAGCCATATTTCAATTTGTATGGGTGTGGAATAGCCTACTTTTTGAATTGGTCTTTCTTAAAACTCAGGAAATACAGCCTTTAACAGTGGGACTTATTAACTTAAAGAGTAGATACCTACCGGAATGGAATCTTCTGAGCGCCGGATCATTAATATCTCTTATCATGCCACTCATCATCTTCCTCTTGCTTCAGAAGTACTTCGTCAAGGGAATTCTCGCCGGGATGGGAAAATAAATGTGCCTAGGTATGTTGAAACTTACCAGTGGACTTTAGACTCTTTGACCACCAGGATTAACTTTAGATAGTCTCTAAGATGCCTGGTCATGAGAAAATTTTCTCTCACCCATTCTTTACCAGTTTTTCCCATCCTCTTAGCGATATCCGGATTCTCCAAGAGGTATTTTACTCGCCTGGCTGCCTCCTCAACCGAGCTCACCAAGTATCCGGTCTTGTTATCCACTATCTGTAATTTAATACCACCTACGGCACCGCCTACCACCGGTACTCCTTTCCAGAGAGCTTCGGTCACAGTGAGACCAAAGCCCTCCTTAGTAGACTTCTGGATGATCACATCTGCGCCTCGTTGGAGTGCGTTGATCTCGATGTTGCTTTCAGGAGGAAGATTTAAGACGTGAATATCCGGATCATCAGCCTTTTCCTTTACCTTTTTCAAAACTTCAGCTCCCTCAGGATCATCCGGAGCTCCCCCTCCGGCAAGAACAAGCTGACAGTCAAGATCCTTTCTCACTAGTCTATAAGCCTCGATTACGCCCAGGGGATCCTTGAATCTATCAAAGCGAGAAACCTGGAGCAAAGTGGGCTTATCTTTTGGTATCTTATATTCCTGGTAAATCTCATCAATTTTTTCTCTGGGCAGCTCTTTATTTTTGTCACTAAGTGGGTCAATAGAGGGAGGGATTAGGTATTGAGGTATTGGTAAATCTTGTAAAAAATCCCTGGCGGAAAAAATGGCCGCATGGTACTTTTCTAGGTAAGGAAAAAGAAAATTCCAGATTTGCTGATCTGGTCGAGAAAGGTCTATATGGCACCTCCATATCCACTTATTTTTGCCCCGAGCTCCGACGAGAGCGGCAGGCTGGGGATCATGAATTACAATTGCGTCAGCGTCAAAATCTAAATTTATAGCGTTTTCTCTATTCACCCTGCCATACTCCTCCAGCATATCTTTGGTTATATTTACCTTTAGACCTTGCAGAGCGTTATGAAAAGACTTGGTGGTCTGAAAGAATTTCTCCGTACCCTCTATTACCTGCCATTTGGTCTTAATGCCGAACTCATTAAATAAGGGTAGTAAACTTAGCAAAATCTCGGCCACTCCTCCATCGGAAAAGGTAGAATTTACGTGGATCATCGAAAAGCTGCCGACTTTTTCTGCTAAGACTTTCAATTCTTCGATCTTTCTTGACCCAACAATTGGCTCATAATCAGAAAGATTCGGTCTATGAACATTCTCAGGCCAAACTATTCGCTTGGTCATCCTATGTTCTTCTTTTAAGACTGAACTGGGCGAATTAAAATTCTTATGAGTTGTTTTGCTCATTTTTATGAGTTTTATATCCTTATTTCTCTTCCTTCTTCTGCTGATTTATAGATAGCCTCAATTATTTTTGCCACAGAAAGAGCCTCTTCAAAAGTGGTGATAGGCTCCTTTCCATTTTTAATACAATCAATAAAGTGATGGATTTCCTCGTGGAGTTAACTTTGGTATCTTTCGGTGAAGACTCCAGGCTGGAATGGCCAACTTCATCTTTTCTTCTCTACCGTGGCCGTTCTTCTTCCAGTTCTCTCAAGTAGGTAGCTGTTTCTTCAGGAGAAGTAGGGTTAATGTAAAAACCTGTTCCCCACTCAAATCCCCCTGTTTTAACGATGCGAGGCATGATCTCTAAATGCCAGTGGTAATCCTTATCTATAGTTTGCCAGTAACCTCGCCGGGGGCTACGATTAGGGGCAACATGAAGGACAAAATTATAGGAAGGATTGTTTAAGACTCGTGATAATCTTCTCAAAATGGATCTCAATATTTTCCCGAAACCCCTGAGTTCCTCGTTAGAAGAGCGATCGAAATCGGGAGAATGTTGGCGTGGTAGAATCCAGACCTCAAAGGGGAATCTTGCAGCAAAAGGAGCCATGGCCACAAAATCATGGCTCACCCCGATTATTCTTACCCCGTAATCTATTTCTTGGTGTATAATATCACAGAAGATGCATCTTTGTTGGTAATCAAAATACCTTTTAGCTCCCTGAAGTTTCTCTTTGATTCGCTTGGGGATAATAGAAGTAGCTATCAGCTGAGAATGAGAATGTTCTAAGGAGGCACCGGCATCCTGACCATAATTTTTAAAGAAGAGAATATATTTAAGTCGCTGATTTTTCTTTAAATCAAGACTCCTTTCCTTATAAACAGAAAGAACCTTTTTCAAGTGAGGTAGGTCAAAATCGGTAAGGGTCTTTCCATGATCGGGGGACTCAATAATCACCTCATGTGCTCCAATCCCATTCATCATATCGAACATTCCCACTTCCCGCCTTCCTGAATCCCCCCCTAACCTAAGAGCGGGAAATTTATTGGCCACTACTCTTACCTGCCAACCAGGGCTATTGGGACGAGTATCTGGGTTTCTCAAAGCATAGATCTCCGGTGGGGTTTTGTCTTCGTTTCCCTCACAAAAAGGACAAAGATGTCCGAGCTTTGAAGGCTTTAACCTTTCTCTATGTATGAAATCAGCTGGTCTCTTTCCTCTCTCGGTGGAGATGATGACCCATCGTCCAACAATGGGGTCCTTCCTTAGTTCTGACACATCTTTCCCTTCCTCGCCTCTCACAGTCTCGCCCAGTAGGAAAACAATTGCCCGGCAGTACTAAACCCGAGAGATCTCCTTTACTTTCCTTTCCTGAATCTCATCAATCTCTTTTATGAAATCATCGGTGAGTATCTGGATATCCTTTTCGGCTCTTTTTTTCTCATCTTCAGAAATTTCTTTGTTCTTTTCCAGATCGCTTATTTTCCCTCTTGACTCTCGGCGTACATTTCTAACCCTTACTCTCGTCTCTTCTGCCCACTGCTTTATCATCTTGGCTAGCCTTTCCCGTCTTTCCTCAGTCAAAGGGGGAATAGCTAACCTAATTATGGTTCCATCATTGGTAGGATTTATACCTAAATCAGAAGCTAAGATCGCCTTTTCTACGGGTCCCAAAACGGATTTGTCCCATGGTTCGATAACTATAAGACGAGGCTCAGGAATAGAAATATTGGAGATTTGCTCCAGGCTCATCCTTGAGCCATAGCAATCGACTTTTATCCCACTGACTAAATCCACCCGAGCTCTTCCTCCTCGCATTCGGGCATATCTTTCGGAGAGACTGCGAATAGACTCCTCCATTCTTTCCTTACTTTCCTGGCAAATTTCCTTTAACATTGCTTCCTCTGCTTTAAGGTATTTTATCTAGTGACAATTGTGCCTACTTTTTCTCCCAGGAGTATCCTTTTGATATTGCTCTTTTGGTGAAGATTAAAGACAATGATAGGAAGCTGATTATCCATACAGAGCGAGATTGCCGTTGCATCCATGACTCCTAATCGGCGATTGAGTACCTCAATATAGTCTATTTTATCAAATTTCTTTGCTTTTCTATTCTTAAGGGGATCGGAAGAATAGATCCCGTCCACCTTAGTAGCCTTTAAAATGACCTCTGCTTCTATTTCTAAGGCACGCAGGGCGGCTGCTGTGTCGGTAGTAAAGTAAGGATTTCCTGTACCTCCTGCGAAGATAACAACTCTTCCCTTTTCCAGATGACGCAGAGCTCTTCTTCGAATATAAGGTTCGGCAATCTCTTGCATCCCAATAGCGGTCTGCACTCTGGTAACCACCTCCATCCCCTCCAGAGTGTCCTGAAGAACTAAGGCATTAAGGACAGTAGCTAACATTCCCATATAATCAGCAGTAGCTCTGTCAATTCCTTCTCTGCTAGCTACCTCACCTCGGAAGATATTGCCTCCTCCTACCATTATCCCCATTCGTACGCCCAATTTTTTAACTTCTTTTATCTCTCGAGAAATTAAGCTAACCCGAGAAGATGAAATTCCATAGCCCTTTTCATCAGCAAAACTTTCCCCTCCTATCTTCAGAAGAACCCTTTTCCATCTAATTTTTGATTGGCTCATTAATTATTTTGACCTTCTCTTAGCTGGTATCTCACAAAACGGTGAATTTTTACATTTTCACCTACTTTGGCGATGAACTCCTCAAGATGTTGCCGGACTGTTTTTTTCTCATCCTTAAAAAAGGGTTGTTCTAAAAGGCAGACCTCTAAATAAAATTTCCTTATTCTTCCTTCTACAATTTTCTCAATAATTTTGTCAGGCTTACCTTCCTTTTCAGCCTGGGCTTTGAGAATGGTCTTTTCTTCTTCAAGAACCTTTCCCGGGATTTCTTCCGCAGATATCCATCGAGGGTCAGAGGCGGCAATATGCATAGCAATATTCTTGGCGAATTCTTGAAATTCGGAATTTTTTGCTACAAAGTCAGATTGACAATGAATCTCTACCAGCGTCCCCACTCTTCCATTATGATGAATATAAGAGGTAATGATGCCCTGAGCGGTTCTTTCACCACTTTTTCTCCGAGCAATCTCGATTCCCTTTCTCCTTAAAATCCTCTTTGCCTCTTCAAGATCACCCTTTGTCTCTACCAGAGCCTTCTTACAATCCAAGATTCTGGCTAAGGTTTCCTCTCTTAACCTCCTCACTTTATCAAATGAAACTTCCATCATTTCTCACCTTTTTAAAGATTCTCTTAAGTATCCTTTTCTGATTTTGCTTTTTTCATCCTTCCTGTAGTCTCTTCTTTTTTACTTTTCTCCGCCTTAGCAGTCTTTTTCAAATCCTGGCCCTCATTTGCTTTAGGCTTTTTCTCTGCATCTTTTTTTTTCTGCTCCGGTTCCTCTCTGGTTTCGATCTCTGGCTTCTCCTCTTGTTGTAAGTGCTCTGTAGCTAACTCCTCTTCCTCTCCTTTTTCCTTTACGGTAACCTTTTCCTTTTCTGCCTTTATTTCGTCAGATCCACTTACTTCTAATTCTTCCTTAGTGATCTCTTCTTCCACTTCCTTTATTTTTTCCTCTTCGGCCTCTTTCTCTAATACTTCTTGTTTCTTTTCCCAAAGGGTTTTTCCTTCTAAAATAGCATCGGCTATTTTAGATGTAATCAGTCTAATGCTTTTTATGGCATCATCATTAGCTGGAATGAGATAATCTACCAGACTAGGATCACCGTTAGAGTCCACAATAGCTACAATCGGAATGACCAGTCTCCTTGCTTCCCTCACGGCTATCTCTTCTATCTTAAGGTCGGTCACGAAAAGAGCTTGAGGAAGCGTGGTTATGTCCTTGACACCGGCTAGGTTTCGTCTGAGTTTTTCTAACTCCCGGCGAAAACCCATCTCCTCTTTCTTGGAGAGAACTTCCCATTCACCCTCCACTTCCTGTTTTTCTAGCTCGAGAAGTCTATCTATCCTCTTCTTTACGGTGGAAAAGTTAGTTAAAAACCCTCCTAACCAACGATTGTTAATGTAAGAAGCTCCGCATCTTTTTGCCTCTTCCTGGACACACTTCTTTGCTTGCTGTTTAGTTCCCACCAATAACACAGCTCCTCCTTGCGCCGCTAGATCCCTGACAAACTTACAAGCCTCCTCTATTTTTTTTACTGTTATGCTGAGATCAAGGATGTGTATCTGATTTCTTTCCTGATAAATGTAGAGTTTCATCTTAGGATTCCAAGCACTCCTTCGATGACCAAAATGAGCTCCAGCCTCTAATAGCTCCTTCATAGTAACTGTAGACATTTGTTTCTTCCTCCTAATGGCTAGAAAATTCCTTGTTCTACTCGAATCAGCAAGGATTTTCCCCTTACTATGGTTAAATTATCTATTTTACGAAGGGCATCCTGAATATCGTCTTCTCTTGCCCGATGGGTAAGGATTATTACCGGCACCACCCCTGGTGGTTTTTTATTTTCTCCTTTTTGCAGGACCGACTTAATGCTTATATTATGATCACCTAAAATTCCAGAAATTTTTGCTAAAACCCCCGCCTCATCCAGAGCATTAAATCTTAAATAATACTTGGTCTTTATCTCCCCCATTTTTTTAAAGGCCAGATATCTCTTCGGTTGAGGATAGATTAACTTCCTTCCCCGGGCTACACTAACTAAATCTT
>JABUBK010000254.1_pt1 | contig 12318 bp, 21 predicted proteins | sample 7332671 | NCBI WGS metagenome assembly JABUBK01 (sample SAMN07256342, study PRJNA390944) | subsurface metagenome | isolation source: Methane hydrate marine sediment | place: Pacific Ocean: Eastern North Pacific, ODP site 1244 | collected 2002
ATATCTTTTATTACCTGATAGTTTGTGTTGTAAATACCAAATCGCATACAATAACTATTTACCGTTCCTTTTGTTATTGTGAATGAACCCTCTCCATCCACAAATCCTGCTATATATTCCAGTGTTAGAGGTTGCATAAACCCCACCCCCTTTATTTAATGCTCTTTCTTATGCTATCGTAACACCCCGGACATATTTTAATCACTACTATTTCTTTATACTCCATAGGCCCCTCACATATTTGACATGGAGTATAATATTTTTCTGGAGCCAGGTCAACCGGTTGACGGCCCCCTTCATCTGATCTGTTGTTGATATATTGTAATCCCTTTCTCAGATCATCAGTCCACATCAATGCTATCTTTTCCGTCACTCCGTGCTCTATTGCCATTTCAACATGACGGTATAACTCCTTTTTATCCTGTATCTTGTTTAATACCCTGGCTACTGTTTCGGTCATTTTTCCCTCATGTATAGCTTTTTGAATCACCGGATCTAACTTCAACAATTTCATTTTCCTTTCAATATGGGTACCAGCCCTTCCCATCTTTTCAGCAATCATTTTTACTGTGAATCCTTTTTCTTCATATAAATCAACATATATTGCCGCTTCTTCAATAGGTGTTAAATCTTTCCTTTGAAGGTTTTCCGTTGCCCTTAATATCGCCGCTTCTTTATCTGTCAGTACCTTTATCTCAGTTTTTATCGTAGGATATGCCAGCCTTTTCATAGCTAAATACCTTCTATGCCCTACGACCACTTCATAGCGCTTCTTTACCGGCCTTATCACTATAGCCTGAATAAGCCCGACCTCTTTTATGCTTTCCGATAGCTCGAATATCTCTCTTTCCGGGATCTCCATTCTAACGTGACCATCCGGAGGATCAATTAACTTTAGCTCTACCTGCTCTACTACTTCTTTTTCTGGTTTTTTTTGCATTGTACTCCTTCATATGCACTATGCTTTCCTCCGTTACCCATATTTCTACCACCCTTGCCTTTTCTAACCCAGCTTGTTTTAATAAATCTTTTGGTAGCGTTACCCTGTATTGACCCCCTGAATCACTTAACTTTTGAATGAATATAGGCATGTCAACCCCCCCTTCTTTTATAATTATAATTACTCTAATAGGAAAAAGTATGCGTATAAACCCATTATAGATTTCCAGAAAATTTTGAAAAGTATGTATATAGCTGCTAAAGATAACCAATATTTAACCATCTTTTTCATTTGACCCCCTTCATCTGTTACAACTTCTCATACCTATTTTCTTTTACCCAATATCAGCCTAATATCCTCATGTCAAGTTTTATTTTTCCAGGTATCATATCTTCAAGTGTCCCCCTTAAACCCTTATTCTTTACCGTGTCTCACTTTTGAGACACTATATTACCCTTTAGGGTATTAAGATTATTTAACCAGTTAAAAGTCCCCGCAAGCGGGCACATTTAACATGGTTTGTTAGTAATGAAATAATTCGTAACCGAATTATCTCTACTTTAATCTGAATCGAAACTACGAGTACTAAAAGTTTCGATTCTTCTCATTTCTATTAGTGGTGAAAGAGCAAAAACCATACCTTCTTATATTTTTTTAATTTAGGTAAAAAAAGAGCTTGACATATATATTTAAATGATTATATTGTTTACTATAGACTATATAAGAAAGGGGGTGGTTATCATCAACCCTGATGTAAGAATCAGGAGGTTTTTATTATAGGTTCATTTTGTGGGTGAGGGGTGGGAATTTAATATTTAAAGGAGGTTAGCACGATGGAGAAAACTTGTTTTATCGAAGGGATAGACTCTAAATTATATAAGGATTTCAAGGCAGCTTGCGCCTATTATGAGCTATCCATCAAGGAGGTTTTAGTTAAGCACATGCAGAACATCGTTGAGGATTACCTAAAAGACAGAAGTGTTTATGATGTTCCTAAGAGCTATAAAAAGAAGGGAGGTAAAAAACAATGAAAGAGTACCCATATACTTTTGAGAGCTGGCCCAGGACAAAGTCCGGAGATTTTATATTCACTTGCACCGAGCAGGCTATTTATTTTGCTCACCTTGCCAGCGATAAGATAGAGACTACTCGTAACTTAGTCAGGCTAAGGAAAAGGTTCTACGTTGATATTGCAACACAAAGGGCAAAACCGACTCCCAACCATCAAAGAATGATGGATTTAGCTGTCAAGGCGCAGTTTTATAGAGAGTGTCTAGAGGAGATCACAAGGATTAACGACAGCCAATATGAGTTATAGAAAGGAGGGTAAACTATGGCAAGTGCGATTGAAGATTTAAGAGATATTGAGGATGATCTTGCTGTTTTAAGGGATGAGCTTAAGGATTTGTTTGAGAGAACAGACCGTCTTGTAGATTTTTTGGATGAGCAGATAGAAAGACTAGAGGAGGATTAAAGGAGGTTAAATATATCATGGTAGAGATTTCAAATATAGATGCAATCATTGAATTGATTTTAAGGGAGGCTAGGGGAAGGAAAGGGCCTAGCCTCGTAGTCAAGATATATAATGTTCATAACGAGATTGACAGAAGGTTAGGTGAGGCTATGGAGAAGTATTCAAATGAGGAAAGGAGGAAAAATAAGGATGAGAACAAAGGATGAGATTTTAAAAGAGGTCGGTTCCCTGGCTAAAGAGAACCCCCGGGGAGGGATTATCCCAGACCTCGCAGATGTTTTAATGATTGAGGTCTTGATTGATCTTAGGGATATACTTTCTAAAGGCTTAGATGGCATCAGGACTGATATTTCATTAATGATTATTAGCGGCTTATCCCTCCGCAAACCCTAATTAGACGCCGTGTCTCATAATAAGTGAGACACGGTGTTTTTTTTTATGACACGGACAGATTATCAGCCAGGTCATTGAGGATTTTATTGATATTACCCCCATGATTTGGATTAGGTTTTACATCATCCAGCATCTTTTTTGTTTCCCGGGCAGCAAACCCAGGGAATTTATATTTTAGTTTATTTAAAAGGTCTTTCATTTCTTTCCATACAGTAAGCCCGAGCCTTCTTAACACATGATACCCTTTCATTTTTATCTGGCATATCGTTGATTTGAATATCATGCCTTGAACAGCATCCTCTTTAATCCTTCTTATACGGTTTAGATATCCCTCATCTTCAAGCCTTCTTAACCACCGGTTTAATGTTGCCCTGGATTTTTTTATCCCTCTATACTTAAATAATTTCTCTAACAGCGTTTCTTGCGCCGCAAAAGAATATTCCTTTCCGTGCGCCCTTTGAATAGCCAGGTACACCGGCAGTATTCTTTCTGCTATCTCTATCGATGTCATATCTCCACCTTTTCTATAAGCCCTTGTTTTTCCGCTTGATCTAACGTTAACCCTGTCTTTCTCAACAACATTTCAACCCAATTCTTTTGTTTCAATCCCTTCTTTCTCTTTACCAGCCTATTCTTTTTCTTCTTTTTATTCACAGCCTCCCTTTAATTGGATAGACTTGATCCCATCCCATAGATTTTACTAAATGTCAAGCGTGTTAAAAAAGCCACACTTTTTCCTTGACATTTGTGAAACCCCGGTATATAGGGGTTTTTAAGGTGTGGTAATTTTACCACACTAAAACTCTTTATATTTTATTTTAAGGGAGGTCATTATCATGGCAGAAATAAAATCATTATCTGCAATAGGTGAGAAGTGGAGTCGAGTAACTCCGATGAGAGTCGAGGATTATAAAATTGGTATCCAAAGCCCCAAAAGAGATTGGGCCGAGGAAACCAAAGCGGCAAAGGATAATTGGAAGTCCGGTATCGACGCCGCAGCGGCTAAAAACCTGTTTGTAAAAGGCGTTGAGAAGGCCGGAACCGGCAAGTGGAAGGAAAAGGCCCTCAAAAAAGGCCCGACCCGGTTCTCAGAAGGTGTTTATATGGCCCGGCCAGACTACGAGAAGGGGTTTGCTCCTTATCGCGAGGCTATTGCAGCCGTTGACCTTGGCCCCAGGTTCCCAAAAAGAGATCCCAGGAACCTTGCGCGTGTCAAGGCTGTAGTTGACGCCCTGATAGCCAAGAAATTGGGTGAATAGGTTCTATTCTATTCTAACCGTTATTAACCCTTAATAACTCTTTTTTAAAGGAGGTAATTAATTATGAATTACAGAGTGGCTAAACTATTGGCGACCACAACGTATGCGGCCGATAAGGTTGAGATTATAGATATCGACCTTGCAGATCCTATCTCTATGTTGCAGATTTTCTATAGCGCTATGAATCAGGCCCCTGATGAACCCGCTACAGCTAATCTTCACCCTGCAGGATGTATCTCCAAGATCGACCTTGTGGACGGCAGCGACCTTCTCTTTAGTCTTTCCGGTTTTGAGGCCCAGGCCCTGGACTTCTACCACAACAAGAAAATGCCTTACCATAATATTAAGTATCTCAATGACAACTACTCTCATTCTGTTTATCAGTTGAATTTCGGCAGATTCTTGTACGATACCCTGTTAGCCTTTGACCCTAAGAAATTTATCAACCCTCAGCTTAAGATCTCTATCGATCTTGACGGCGGCGGCTGTAATTGCGATGCTGGAAGGATGGAGGTTCTTGCTCATACCTTTGATGAGAAGGTTGTTACACCTACCGGTTTTCTTATGGCAAAAGAGCTTGTCAGCTATACCCTGGCAAATAACGCCCATGAGTATATCGATCTTCCCACAGATCACCTCTACAGAAAGCTACTTGTCAGTCCAAGGAGACCAGGCACACAACCCGACGTCCAGCTTGAGCATATTAAATTGAGCCAGGACGGTGACAAGAAAGTTATTTTTGATGAGGATATCAGGGAGCTTGTTGCTATCCTTCAATCTAATACTCCCCCTTGTCGTGAAATGATTACAGGAGCCGGCACTACTACTCTTAGATATTTTGGTTGTATGCCTTCCATTGGAATTAATGCTGTAGGATCTGGTTTTACCAATGCCAAAACTGAAGGTATTACCTTTTGGGCTGGCGATGGTGGAAGACTTCAAGAGATACAGACTACAGCCGGCCATAACTGGAAATGTCTTGTTAGTGGTTGGTGCCCTCATTGCGCGATTGAAATACCTTTCGGCCTACAGGACGAGATCGAGGACTGGTTTGACGTCACTAAAATTGGTTCGCTTAAGCTGGATATTACAGCCGGAGCAACTCCTCTCGGACTAACTTGCCAGGTCTTTTTGCAGCAACTAAGGAATTACTAATAACAGCGCACCGAGGTCATTAACTTAATGAGGCGTGTATATATCGAGAAATGGAGTGAGACGGTTGACGCCGCTCACTCCAAATATGTCTTTTCAGACCGTGTGGATCCCGGCTATGTTTTACACGTTCATAGTTGCTACGCCCACGCTCCGCAGCGAGCAGCTAACGCAATTATCTGGTTAGGTGTCCGCGACGGTGTCAAGGATGTATTAGTCAGGGCGCGCGGTGGAGCTATTGCAAAGGAAGGCATGTCCGCCCTCAGGGATTTTTTTGTTGGAGAGGGCGACCAAGTATTTGCACATTTTCCGGATTCAGTCGGTGGCAATACTATTGAGCTTCACGTTATCGGTTGTTTAATTTCGCTTGACGAATGGCGCGAAAAAGGCGAGTGATCATGCATGGATTATGTCGCCTACATTTCAACACCTCAAAACCAAACGAAGGCCGACCCCAAGATTACTAAACTCCGGTTGTCGCGGGGTCGGCTTTCAGGTGGTTTTCTTTATTTTCCCCGAGGGCCTTCCGGATATCTCCACTTTATAGCCCGCATAGGTGTTCACCAAATTGTTCCCTATAACATAGATCAGTCATACAGGCTTAACGGTTGCGTGGTTCCCTTACATATTGATATTGACTTTTTTGAGCCGCCTTATATAATCGATTGCGTGACCTGGAACGAATCAACCGAATTTCCTCATGTTTTGACGGTATGCTTTTTTTTAGATCCATACGCAAAGCCCAGGGTTGCCAAGGGTATCTTAAAATCTTTATACGACGCTACGCTAGGTTATAAGACCGGAGGGGACAGGAAAACTTAAATGGTAGACGACCACGAAGATTATCACCCGGGTGAAGCGCCCATGGCGCATAAAGCTAGCCATGAGGACGAAGGTTCAGACGAGATCTCTATAGCTGGCCTTTCAGGAGAATCAATTGAATTAGCCTCTCATAAGATTTTGCCTTCTATCCACCATGTTAAATTCACCGCCGCAGAGGCCAGGGCAGCAATCAATAATATATTTGGAGCAGACGGCAAAGCAGACGTTGACATTGACCTCGATACTCACAAATTAATCAATGTTGTGGATCCTGTTGGAGATCAGGACGCAGACACTAAAAAGGCCAGGGAAACCGCCTTAACAACACACGCAGCCTTGCCTACTATTCACCAGAACGCACCGAATTTGATCGAGACCCATAGACTTGATGTAGACGCTCACCATGGAAGGTACACAAACGGAGAGGCCCAGACAGTAGCGGACGCCCGGATTTTGATTCATAAGAACATTGCGACCGCTCACCAGGACGCACCGACTTTGATCGAAAACCATAGACTTGTTCCGGGTGCTCATCATGCTAAATACACAGATGCAGAGGCAAGGGCTGTTTATTCACCTATTTCAATACCTGCTGCTGCTTTTATGCCTCGCCATGATACTTATAACTGGAGCAATTATGGCTCTTACCTTATGAACAGGACAGATTTAACTTCACAGAGTTTCACGGCTCCTGTTTTTTTCCCTCCAGGTGTTACCGTTACAAAGGTTGTGCTTTATGGATATAGAAATGATGCAGATGCAATACTTTCTCTTGCTTTATATCGTATAGGTAGGGATGCATCGGCTACTCTTATGTCTAATAATATAGCTAACTGGATAGATGAATGGAATTCTATAGAAGATACCACTATCATTGTTCCTACGATAGACAATGTTAATTATAGTTATGTATTTATTCTTGCTCTTGACCCTGATGTTAGCGTTCTGAATGTTCGTCTTAATAGTGCTAAGATCGAATTTACAGGTTAAATTATTCCCTCTAGGGAGAAAGGAGGTTAAACCATGTTTTATAAGATGCTTTTTGGTATAGTTTGCTATGCCTACGCCAATGGACTCAGGCCCTTGGTTTTAAAGGCTATTGACGACCCCGATACTGATTGGGATGATATGGCTATAGGGATCCTTGATAAAATCTTTAACTACGAAGGTTAGTTAAACCATAAGCCACAGGAGGCTCACAAGTGTTTTTTTCTAAGAATATTTTAGTTGAGCACGATTACAGCGAGGCAAGTCCCCTTGAGACCGAGCTTGAGTTGTCCGCCGGTGTTATCCATCAGATAGACATTCTTTTCCCGGTAAATGCTAACAGGGAGGTTTATGTCAAGCTCTTTGATGGTGGATACCAGCTTTTTCCCACTAACAGGGACGATGCGATCAGGGCGAACAACACTATTATTTCTTCCCGGGAGTTTTATGAGCTTATCCCGGGGAGGAATATCATTACTGTTGTATCCTGGAATGATCACGATGATGATGATTTCTTGATCTCTGTTAATATAGGTATCTTACCCAGGAGAATCTTGCAACCCTTTAGTTTCAGGGAGCTTTTAGCTGCCGCTTTAGGCGTTGAAGAACCGGCCGGGGAGTGATCATTATAGATCATATATGATCATATTTGATCAATAGTGATTTACCACAATATGTAGTGGTCAAAATTCAATTTGGGCAGCCTGATATCGCGCGATCTCTCCGGGAACATACAAAATATAGGAAGGTCAAACTACATCTTGTATGGTTTTGAAAATGCCTTGTGGTGGTTTTTGACCTGGCCAGGTGGTTTTTTTCATTGGCCAATGAAAATGTTAGTCTAATCTAACCTTGCGATCGTAAACGGAAATAACCGTATTTCTATGCCTGAAATGACTAAAAAAGAGTTCGCGGCCAGGCTATTGTTTTGGTTATTGCCTTGGCCTATATCAAGAGCTTTACCTCGTGCCTTGAGGATCTATTATTTTGGGCCAGGTGGAGCGCCACCGCCTGGATTTTATGATTATTATGGCAGACCTGGCGATTTTTGGTGGGATCCTTACAACCCACCACCACCCGATGAAATTCCAGACTTACCAGACGGCCCTATAAATCCAAGTGACCCTTATACTCCTGGCCCTGGGGGAAGTGACCCTTCACATCCTGCATATCCCGAAGGCTGGACTCCATATTTTGATAATACTCGTTGGCAGACAGACGATCAGGCAGCATGGAATACAGATCATTGGGATTTTTTAGGAGATTTTGCAGTAAGTATTAAACCTTTAGGCACTTGGCATGTTGGCTATAGGCCAACTAAAATGAGAATTACACACGATTACGGAGCCGGTCTTGAGCTTATTTTAGGAAATGACAGCGTTCTTGGATGGGCTTATAATGGCCCTTGTGTTTCTGGCACAGAATATGATCTTGATTTTTCTGGTGATTCCGATGGTGATATAACAGTTCTTGAGCACGATTCAGGCGAGGAAGGTTGCGATTTTGATATAACCAATATAGAATTTTACTCATAATGCCTAGCAACAACCACAGCACTATAAAGATAATTGGAATCCTGGCTCCTTTCATTATTGCGGTAATGATTTTCTTTTTCAGGATTGAAACCAGGCTAACCAGGATTGAGACCGATATAACCTGGATAAAACAGACACAATACCAATGCCAACACAACTTGGAAAAAGGTACGAATTGATATGGCGCGGTGATCCACCGCACATGCTCAAGCCTGACATACCTATTTGGTATCGTTTCCTTGCGATCTACTCAGCGCCTTTTTTAAACCTATACTACGACTGCGCTTTAGGAGGGCCTTCCCTCGATGCTGATGAAATGAAAGACCCTCTAAAAGTCATGTGGCGTGGACTCCTTGTTAAGCGTGCCGATGCCATTGCAGAGCTTGAAAATGAGGTATGGATAATTGAGGTAAGTGCCGACCCTGGCTTAAGAGCAGTTGGTCAATTACTCTCTTATGGACATCTTTGGAAAAGGGATCCTAAAATTGATAAACCGCTTAAGCTAGTTTTGGTATCAGGGACTATCGAGGAAGATCTAGCAGACGTGGTTAGCTCCTATGGTGTCTTGATCTTCATAGTTTAGTCAATACTATCCTATTCACCCAGGGGAGAACGTCTATTGTGGTCGATATTTTGACTTTTCTTTTTCACTGATCAGTGATACTTTTACCCCGGGAGCAATTTTATATATAATTATGCTTAATTAAGCATTTGCTGCAGGAAATATTATGACCTTTAAATTTGAAGGGCCTGTCAAGCTCCCTCAGTGGACAGAGGACAGGTTTGAAAAATCACGTATTAAATACGTCGCGGAACATGGTTATACAATCCACATTCCAAGGTTCGATGACATTGTTAAATGGAAAAAATGGGATGAGCCTACCTTACAAGAGCTTTCTCTTTTGAAACTGGCTTCCAAGTCCGGATCCAGGTCTAAATATTATATCAAGAAATTAGGCCAGGAATACTTTGACAGAATCGCAACACTTGAACCAGGGGATCCGGATTATCCAAGTGCCGAGGAAATGCGATGGTACAACATCGCAGTTGACGAACTCCGCAAAGAGCGAGAGTTTATTGATCTCCTTGGAGACATGAGATACGAGGAGATCAAGTCTTTAAAGGCCGAGCGCAAAGAGAGATATGAAAGGATGCTCGCGTCCCCGACTCCCAGGATTGGGAGAAACGCCGCCGCCTTGATTACATTCATTGACGATATAAACGACACTATGGGGACTCTTGGAGTAGTAGCCAGGACAGCCAACCGCATCATACCTAATACTTTTTTGAGAGTGCTCACCCGGATGGTCGGAGGATGGGCTTTTACAGCCGCAGAACTTACCGGAATAGCTATGGCACTAGCTAGAAACCCTATAAAAGCAAAGCGGCTACAACACGTTTTACATGGTGCTGTACATGGAAACCCGCCGAGTAGGAAAATGAGAGTACGAGTAATGAGAAGGTTTGGCAGAAAAGGAATCACCAAAGGAGAACTGATCGAGGCCTTGCAGGTCAGTAATAGTATGTTCGGTTATGGCCTTGGCCTTGGTTCAATATTTGGCCTACTTTTTGACATACCTTCCGGAATTTATAGGCATGTCAGAGGCGAGAAGGTTATGGTTACAGGCTTACCCAGGCCCCTTTTGTGGTTCGATAAGCATTGGAGCCGCAATCTAAAGACTCTTGCTGAATTATGGGTAGCACACGAACCCTGGATGGATGATATTCTAGGAAAGTCTATGGTAGCCGCTAAAATGTGTACTGATATGCTCAAGCAGATGTACGGATCTGCCAGCGCCTTTGAGAGCTTGCCACCGGTGGACGAGATTGAGACTCCGATTCAAATGCCTTCACACCCCTTGACCGAGGAAGTCATAAGAGAAGTAACCCCCAACCTCGAAGAATTTTTGAACTGGCCTTCAACCGGAAAGAAGTGGAAGGCTATACTTCAAAATTGGGATAACGATGTTGACGAGATTAACGAAAATATAAGGGCCTGGTTATCTCGAAATGCCTTTGACCTTGAATCCTATCTATGCAGTCAAAATGCTATCGAGAGCGCCTTTGAAATGATCTCATTGATCGACGGAGACGATTCAGTTGATTGGAGATTCGACTCAACGACTCAGAGCTTGCTTACCACCCTTAACAATGATTACCGCTTCCCCGAGGATATGACAGAAGAACAGGGCATTTGCTATGCAAACCTTATGCAGCAACACGATATTTTAGACATTGACCCGGGAGTACAGTGGCTCGTCAGGGTAGCTAATGAAAGATGCGGCGTTAAATTTACGACTAAGGTTCCATGGAGGCCCGGCCCGGATCCGGGAGATCTTGAGAAGGAGGCAAGGAATACTATCTGGAGACTTAAAAGGTGGTACTTTAACACGTGGGCACGTTATTTTAACACCGAATACATGGTTTGCAGAGGCATTGGCCTCCGTTATGCCACTTTTAGCATGTCTAAAATGAGCAAATATTATCAGTGGCTTCTTTATTATGGCTTTCCACCTGGCGAACCTGCCAGGGAGTTCTCACGGGTTGACCCCAGGACTGCCGAACTCATGGAATACTGAATACCTAATCTTGGAGCGCGCCTGTATGGCCGCCTTGATCCTTACACTCACGATAAAATCAAATTGATATATGAAGGACTTGCCGTGGAGTTTCCTTTTTATGGTGATCGAGTTTATGATTGGGACGATACGATGTCTCTACTTTTTATCAGGGCACGAAACAGTGGGATGATTCATGGCCCCGAGGACGCTGTTGAGATTTTCCAAGGCCGTGAGGCCATATACCGTAAATACATTGGCGAGAAGGCCCCTGCTTTTACCTATCAATTTGGCTCAGAGTATCGCGTAGAACCACCCCCGAAGCCCCCTGTATATAAGCCTCCATGGTGGGAGGTTCCCGAAGTCATTCACTAGATCCCTCGAAGTGAATTTTTTTAACCTTAAGAGATTTTTGCTAAAAAACAGGCAAAAATCAGCCAAAACTTAAATACGCACAGCAAAGAGGTCGAGGCTCCTGCGTGCCTGGGAGCCTCGACCTCTTTGCTGTGCATAAATCCTAAGAGGGTTTTGGCAATATCTTAATTCACTTCTTAGGATCTTAACTAATTAATCTATGAGGGTATCCTAGTCTCGCTTACCTCTTCCTCTTTCATAACCTCTTTTTTAATAGTTATCACTACGTCCAAGCCTATTACTTCCTCTTTGACCTTTTCCCAACCGAATGTTTTAGCAACATTCATAAGTCGGTCGATCTCTAGTTCTTTTGGATATTCTGCCATTACTTATCACCCCCTTTCCAAAGCCGCATCTGTTTATCCGGCTCTAGTTTTAAATCTTCATCTGATTGATTAATCTCTGGCCCCTGTTTGTTCAGAGCCATAATTCTCTCACGTAGTTTTTGATTACGATAGTTAGCTGCATTATCTCCTGATTGCCCCATCCCTCTTAGTCTTGGGTCTGATCTTTTAAACTTCATAAATATTTGAGCATGCTCTTTTTTTATCCTTAGGTATGGTTCTATTAGTGTCGCAACCGATTTACATTGATCTATAGTGTCTGTATCAAGTCTATATAATTTTTTCCACTTATCATTTCTATCCTTTATTGTCCTTATCTTTAAACCAAGATTTAAGAATTCCTTGATATCTTTTATTACCTGATAGTTTGTGTTGTAAATACCAAATCGCATACAATAACTATTTACCGTTCCTTTTGTTATTGTGAATGAACCCTCTCC
>JABUBK010000255.1_pt1 | contig 12317 bp, 20 predicted proteins | sample 7332671 | NCBI WGS metagenome assembly JABUBK01 (sample SAMN07256342, study PRJNA390944) | subsurface metagenome | isolation source: Methane hydrate marine sediment | place: Pacific Ocean: Eastern North Pacific, ODP site 1244 | collected 2002
TTTCGCCGGTAGGCGTTCACGCACCTGGTGTGCGTATCTTTCGCCGGTAGGCGTTCACGCACGCGGTGTGCGTATCTTTCGCCGGTAGGCGTTCACGCACCTGGTGTGCGTATCTTTTCGCCGGTAGGCGTTAACGCACGCGGTGTGCGTATCTTTTCGCCGGTAGGCGTTCACGCACGCGGTGTGCGTATCTTTTCGCCGGTAGGCGTTCACGCACGCGGTGTGCGTATCTTTCGCCGGTAGGCGTTCACGCACGCGGTGTGCGTATTACGTCCGGAGAGAAAAAAACATAGATAAAGATCCGGAAAAAAGGATTTATAGGATAAAAGTCCCTGCAGCAAAGAAAAAGAAGCCCCGAGATGCTCGAGGATCGACGATAAGGCAAACATGCATGCTAAGCCACCGGCTCAAAGAAGGTCTCTCGACCTGGGATAGCTGGCATAACATAGCATTGAATTCCATAAGCACCCGCTGAGGCGATTACATCGGTATCAATATGCTCAAGAACTAGCACCATTTTTTCTATTAACGGAAATTTAGGATCCTCGAGGTATAAAACCCTGTATGATTGCAATTGGCCGATCGATCGGAGCCCAGGGCTTTGCGAAACCTCAATAATCCATATCTCGTTTTCGAGTACTGCAAGAGCGTCCAGGCGCTTTGCGGTATTTGCCCACCACATTCTTGTCATGGGATCCTCGAGCTCCCTGGCAGTATGCCAGGGGCCCCCGACGAAGCAATCATAATAAAGCGATTTAAATCGATCGCCATAAACCTCAAGGAACCGGTACCAAACAGGGATATCCGTAATTAGCATGTGAGGCGGGGATCCGCGCCAGTCTATTGAGAACTTTTTTCCGAGGTAGGTGGGCATAACTCAAGAGTCCTTTTTATCCATCGAATGTCCGAAAGAAGCCCGGCAAGGGTTCTTTCAATGCGTATAATATAACCGACAAGAGAGACGATAACAAGAAAACAAAAGCCGGCGATCGCGAATATTTCATGGATGTGCATTAAAAGACCTCAAGAAACGTCGTAGGCAACTATATAATCAATAAGAGCAGACAGGGAAGCGTGGCGGCCCTCGATGTAAATTCGTTTTTGTGAGCTATCCGTCCAATAACTGGTATTTTCGGCGATTAAAACATCGTTAAGATAATACTTCCAACCGGTGGTTCGGATTTCGATTTTCCAGATATCGTTTTGATCGTATTTCGCCCACAAATTAACAGTGGATTTATAGTAATCCTTCAGGCCCGAAGGTGATGAAGTGCCATAAAAGATAGAGTTCATAAGAATAACGCCGGAGTAAAGCTCAATACTAACGGCCTGGGTGCCGGAAACCGATCTATATTTAATATAAACATCGAGGGCAGAGGGAACATCCTGGGTAAAGTTTTGAACAAGAGTAAAAGCAAGCCCGGAATCGGTAGAGCTCATAACCAGGTAACCGGCGAAAGTGTCAAGGTTGCCATGAGCATAAACAGTTTTAGTCCACTTAGACTCATCGATAGTGTCCCAGGGCTCGTAAAACCAATAATCATCAGCAGCCGGAGGCGGATCGACACCCCTTTTAATGGGGCCGGGTCCCCAGATATCCATGAGCCAAGAAGGCATGGCGCCATACTCATTAAAATAGGAGATTTCGTCAGGGCCGAAGGTGTTATTAAACCAGCTGGCAAGCTGGCCGGTATCAGAAAGATAGTTAAAATCCTCCTCACTTAAAAGGTCGGTTATCCAGGAAGGAAGTTCGCCGTAAGTGCCGTAAGACGTATAATCGACAGGAGGCGGGAATTCGTTAGGGTCGTAAATCCAGCCGGGAGGCTGTAAATCGGGATTGAAAATACCGGCGTCACCGATAAGCTTTTGCAGGCGCTTGGAGATCCTGCCGGGAAACATAATAGAAAGTAATCGAATTGCAAAAAGAGACTTGGCAAAGGCCGGGTGATCTTTCCAGAGCTCCTCAGTGAGGGCAGTCTTTTTACGCTCTGCCTGGGGAATCATTTTTAGTAACCCTTGGCGGCAGAAAGCAGCTCGTCAAAACTCATGGGCTGAATGATACGCTTAGGTAAAAGGCCGATCTGAATAATAATCTCGTACCATGGGGTTGAAAGGGTTGACCAGATTTTAGCGGTCAATGTTGAATTTCCCGGGGTTAGCTCGTAAAACTCTCGGAAGCTGATAACGGTGGCATTGCCTCTTAACTTCTCGCCACGGTTGGATGGCCACAATTGATGAATGTCGTCAAAGATCTGAACAAACTCCTCGTGAGCGCAACCGTTTTGAAAAAGGACATCAACCTGGTGGATGACGCCGGCGGCAAGCCTTAATTCAAGATTCTTAGGGGTTTCAGCTACATCATTAACCGTGGGCGTATATGAAAATGCGTAAAACATAAAAGGGCCCCCACTAAAAAAGCATTATAAAAACTCAAGGACGGAAAAAGAAACATAACAGGTACCAGCGTTGTTCCGTCTTGAAACCGTTACGGTGGTAGAATCAGTTAGGGCTATATATACATTAACCTCGCGGAGATTTGTGCCGGCGGAATCAAAAGTCACGCCACGAAAAACGAGCAGGGATTTAGATAAATCAACACACGTAATTGTAAAAGTATTCGTAAGATCGGAAAGGGTGATGATGCCACTTTGAATAGAATCAACGCCGGAAGAAAACTCAAGAACAATAAAACTGACTTTTCCGACATCAGCAGAGGCATGACGAGACGCGGTTATAGTAGTGGCGTTGGTTAGACAGACAGCAAGCAAGCCGGAGTAATAATTAAGATCGACCCCCTCGTTTCCGAGATGAAAACAAACCGACTTCGAGGTGTCAACAGATATAATCGCAGCGGTTGCAGAGGCCTCATCCCAAGGAATAGTGACAATCCCGTGTTGAATGCTATTTAATGCGGCCCCCGAAGGGGCCTGAGTTATATATTCGATATTTCCCGAAGCGGAAACAAAGGCCAGTACTTTTTGATCGGCCTTGGCCGAATCGTCAACATCGACACCCTTGACCTTTAAGGCGTCGTGATCGAGATCAGTGACTTCGGACTCGGTGTGGGTGTGTCCGACAGCCGACTTGCCGGCAAGGTCGTCAACCAGATCGGTGACCTCGGACTCCGCGTGGGTGTGAGATTTGGGCGTGTGATCCTGAACCTCGGATTTAGACTTTCCCTCGAGAAGTTCCGAGTTATCCACAACGCCATCACCATCCGAGTCGTAATCCGACTTATTCATATCGCCGGCGCGCCGGCCGAATGCCGTCATAATTTTTTATCCCAACCAATAGCCGTTAAAACAAGACTATTCCCGGTAGACGTTCCGGTAAAATCCGCAAAGAAAAAATCTCCTTCGCCAACAAGAAGGTCGGAGCTGCAAACACAAAGCTCGGCGGCGGTACAATCTTTAATTTCATCAAGAAAATAATCGCGGCCGGCCCTGGTGATCCCGATCCGGCATTTGGAAATAATACTATCCTCGTTTTCAATAGTAACATGGGTTAGAAGTCTAAGCCAGCCCGGCTTAACAGCGTCTATCTTAATCCTAACAACAGAGCCGGTCACACCGGCGCCAACAATCTTCTCCCTAAAAAGGAGGTCGAACTCATTAATATTCATAAAGGAAAACCCCACGAAAACCGGCTTTCAAAAATTAAGCGTACGGTCTGGCCTGCTGTAGAAAAACCTGAACCTTATCCGAGGCGGATCGATTTAAAACCGAAAGGATGTCGAGCCGCAAACTTCCAAGCTTGGAAACATCGTACCAGTCTTCAGGTTCACCCTGAAGACCGAAAGGAATTTCAATAGCGCCATGCGGCGCCCAACCCTCAACGGCAATATCATGATTACCGCCTACGGCTTCAAGATAAACATATCCACGTCCGCCGTCTCCCTGCCAGGCTGTAGCAGTGCGGGCTATATTTGATGACTCCCAGGAAGCGGCCTGCACACGTGGCCAGTAGCAGGGCGTGCAGTAAAACTTATGACCGGATGCGCCGCCGGAAATAATAATATGCTCCCGATAGGGAGCATATTGTCCGGCAAGCATGCGCAACAATTCCCAGGCAGTGTGGTTAAAAGGGATCCTGCGATCATTATCCTCGGAAAGCTTTATGGTGTTAATGAGATATTCGGGTCCGGTCCCGTAAGTTTGAGCGGCGATTAAAAGTTTACGGATGGCAAAATCAGTGGGCAGATCCACGTACTCGTGAGACGCGCTCCCCATGCCGTAATCTTTAACCTCTTTATGCATAAGGAAACCGCCGGGTGTCGGAGCTTTTTCATCAAAGATATGAGCAAGGACTGTAAGAAATCCAGCAACCGAACTAACACCGCCGGCACTCCTGTTAATGGTGATCTTTAACTGGGGGTTCGTGAACTTCCCGGGATCGAAAGCATAAAGCGGGTCATAAAGAAAACGACCGAAATTAAGATTAAAAATCATTTCGGCCGGCATACCGGCAAGATAAACCGGCACATTAGCAGGCTCGATTCGATTATGATAATAATCGATGGCCTGGGTCTCTTGTCCGGAAAGGGAAAATAAAACATCAGAACCGTCAACAAGCTCGATAGTTGTGATACACTTTGCTGCATGGCCAGCTGCCTCGCCGGCGCCAACGCCGGTAGACTCATAAACGATTTGGAATTGAGAAACACAATCGGCAAGATTAAGATCGATGACCGTTGTACCATCGGCCGCGATAGCTTCTCTGGCATGGATTGTTGCTAAACGATAATGCATAGTTATACCTCCTATAAAACGGGTGGTTGTGGTTTGACCGGTCCCCTGGGTATTTCGGGATCCCCGGACGGCTCGTCCAGAGCCGGCAGAGATAAAATATCATCCTCGGGACTTGGAGGCGTTAAATAATCCGAAACATTAAACTCGGGCCGTACGCCAAGAAGACCGGCAAGAGAATCAACAAGCTCTAAACCCTCGGCCGCCGTAACCTTACCGTCTTCAAGAGCCTTGACCGCCCATTTCGAAATAACACCAAAGAACTGAAAAATCATAAAAATCGGTATCTTCATAAAAAAACCTCCTTATACAAGATGTTGTGGCCATCCGGGAGCGATCCGGGATCCGGAACCACAATATATTGTAAATTCAGATTATTCGCCGAGCTTAACCTTAACCAGGGCATCGACAATACGTTTTACACGTTCGATATTTCTGGGATCTCTCCGGGGGAACCTGGGCCCCAGATCGACACGCTCGATGGCTGCATGATAAGGCGCGAATCCTCTTTCGTAATCCGGACCGGCGATATAAACACCCTCTGAAAAACGTCCGGGACCTTTCTTTAAAGCCTTATCCTGCCATTTTTTCGTACCTGCCGCGCGAATTCCTTTCGCAAATAAATCTTTAGCAGCGGCGGCATCGATCCCAGCTTTCCAATTACCTTTGGCGGCCTCGGCCTCCTCAGCCCAGTCACGCCGTGGATTTTGAATACCTAATTTATAATCCTCGGTCCGTCCCGGGGTAACGCGAGTCCATTTATCCCGGATGTTAGACAATGATTTGATCTCCGCCATAATAAACCCTCCTGTGTTGTGATCGTCAATGCCCGGAAGTATGTTTTTGTTAATGGAAGTCAAAAATTTAACTTCCATCGACTTTTAGTGACAAATATTGTCAAAAGTGTGTGTCCGGACACGAATTACTGACACTTTTTGTCACTTTAACCCAAAATAAAGGCGCAGGTCAACGCAAAAATCGTGCCAGGATTTTATTTTAACGAATTTAAGGTGTCTGAAAGTGTGTTTTTAAGGGTTTCGGGCGGGCCGGCCGTCCCCCTGGGCGGCCTGGTAAAACTATTCGGATCGGTGGGTGGTTCGGTTTTTGCAACAACTTTTGCCGGTTTAATACCCTTAAAAGCCCAGTTATATAACCACGTTGCAACACGAACCCCTAACTTCTTGAAATGTAAAATGCCACGTCCGGTGATCTGACGATTAGAGGGTAAATTATAATGTGTGCCGTCGGGATTAGTGCCGTACCGCTCATAGACTCGAATAAAACCGGCCTTGCGAAGTTGGCAAAGATGATAAGAAACAGTGCTGAGACAAACCTTAATTCCATAATACTTATTCAAGTATTTCTGGATAGTTGAACGCATAACCCATGAATACGTACACCTCCACTTAAGTTGAACTCGGTATAAAGTGAGCAACACAGCAGTTTGAGTTCTTATAGAAATATCCATAAAGATCCAAAATTAATAATGAGAAAGAATGTCGAAGTTTATTAAATACAAAACATCTCTATATAGTGTCAAAATTAAATTTCCTTCATTGTCTATAAAGGTGACCCTCGAATACTTAAAGTAAAGCTTTAAGGAATATATAATAAACTCGTGGAATCAAAGGAATTAAAACAGTATCTCCGAAGCCTGAAACAAGGTAGACCGAAGGCCAAAGAAAATATCTTGGCTTCGGTACCTTATCGGCAGTAATAGAATTAATAGAGCGAAGCTTAATCTTTGTTATAAAGAATTTGTAACACGGAGACAAACCCTGTTTTTACAACAAAAAACGGCCCTGGCATTTTCGCCAGAGCCGCCCTTTCTCCGATAATCTATCCCATTTTTCAAGGTTAAGTCATAGACCACCCCCTTCCGTTTATGTACGGTTATTTTGGATCATATTCAACATGAATATGGTCAACCTCGTCCACGACATTAAAATCAGGGCCGAGAGAGAAACGCAAATCCTTAAAAAGCTTTTTAACATCGGTGAAGGTTGTTGTGAAATCAAAAGCGTCATTAGTATAATAAAGGGAGCCGGAGCTGTGATTTCCTTCATAAGTAGAAGTGACAATAAAGGAAAAGTTTTGAATCGCCAAAAGATGATATGTGATTTGCAAAGCCCTTCTTATTTCACGGTTCAACCGTGAGATATCGACTCCAGCTTTTATCAACATATTAATTAATCTCCAAATCCAAAGGATTTGCCGGGACCCGGAAAAAAATAACGCCCTGGGTCAAGCCGTCCATGACGGCGCCGGGGTTATCCGTCCAGGAGACCTTCGAGCTTATAAGCCTTGTGCCGGCTTTCGATCTGACAGCCCGGACACCTAAAAAAAACAAGCCCTCCAGGTCAAAAGTTAAGGTCGCCTCGGTCTCTATGGTTTCAACCTTCAATATCCGATCAGCTATTTTATCGCCGGTCTTCGGTACCAGAAAAACCTCATAAGTAACAACATCGCCCTCCGGGATCGCCGAGCCGTCCTCCATCGTTGTTACAGCCCTCCAGGTCAACGTGACCTGGTTAGCAGTTATCCAGTCCATACCGAAAATAACATTGTGCCAAAATATAAAAACGAATAAGACAAACGCTGTGGCTAAACATTTTTTAATCATGGGCCTGTATCCTCCTTTTCTTCTTTCTGAGTCCTTTCGACAAGTGCGTCAAATTTTGATTTAAGTTCATTAAAAATAGCGGCGTTTAAGTCCGGTCCGATTCTATGCGCATTAACAAAATCGATAACATCATCAACTTCTCTCAAAAACAGAGCACGTCCGCTGATCGGCGGGAAGTGCTTACTCGCAACATGGTCAATCATCACCTCAACCTCAAGCAAGAGCTTCTCCTTTTTCACTAAAACCCCCCCTTTCAACCCTCCATCTCAAAGGTTTTGAAAAACGCCTCTTTCACTTCGTCGGGCAGGCGGAGTCCATCACCTAATAGCCTGAATAAAATCTGCCCGCCTATACCCCTTCCAAGTCGCTTTAAATTCTCAGATACTTTCGGATGTCTTAAAGCCAGCTCGACAAAACCCATAATTACAAATAAGTCCATCCGGTCTATATGCAGGTCAATCATTTCCAGTAAAAAAGCCTCGTCATTCCCTATCTCATAACCATCTAAAACGTCATCAATTTTATCACTCATATTAACCTGCTGCATTCAAAATAGCCTTTAACTCATAACTTTTCATACCAAAAATCTGTTTTACAATTTTATCGCTTTCTAACGCTTCCCGGCAAAACTGCGCCTGGGTTGCAAACATCGAGGCAAGATCATACTGACCGCGGTCGATAGCTGCGCCACACTGAGTATTAAAAATCTGTCTGAGGCCGGTCAAACGCCCTTTCTGAAAGAAGTCACAATTTAAACCATAATCAACTGCCTGCTGAGTAGTTCTAAACATAGTAAAAACCTCCTAAAATATTAATAAATTTAACACCACACGAACTTAATATATAGATATGCAATCACCATGCCACCAACACGTTTCACGTGAAACATTTATAAACCACTGTAAATACAACCAAATAACATATGCCACAAAGTAATACAATTACACTCCTGAGAGCCTAAAACAAATATTGTCAATCAAACAGCTCAAAATTGGCAATATCATCACCGGCCTAAAAGACAGCAATTAACGTGCGATAGCTAAGGCCAAGTAAATAGAGTTCTACAAAGATAACCTCCATTACCGTCTGCCCTGCACCGGCCCCGGTTCAAAGATCATAAAAGATCAAATAACATCAAATATGATGTTGATAATAAATTCCCCCCCCTCGCTGTAGAAACGTAAACACAGTCATAGAAAGCATTGACATGCGAAAAACTGATAAATAGATTTTGAAATAATGAAACAAAAGCGCCTCCCGGCGCAATAACCAAATTGATTTGCCCGTCCCTTGCTTCTCAAAGGTGCGACAAATCAATTTGGTAAATGTCCGGTCGATATTTTGCAAGCGTGATTTCCTTTAAATCTTTATCAATACAATCACTCTTGAAAATATTGACCTACCTTAAGAGGTATAGACAGGACTTAACACTTGACAAAATAACCTGTCAAGGATAAAAGCCCCTGCAGGGAAGCTTAAGACAAAAAAAGGGTGGTGTTTATGGATAAATTGCAGATGTATTATAAATGTCCAATATGCGGGTGTCTGTTGAGGGAAGATCTTCACTATGCGCTGCACTTAAAAGAAAAACATGAAGATGAGCTCATAAAAGAAGACAAAAGGCTTAATGATGTACCTGAGACGGTTTGGAAAATAATAGTAGAATTGTTAATAAAAGAATTGAGGGAGGTGGAAAAGATATGTGGATAGTGAAAGTCACTGAAACGGCGGGTCAATACAGGATTACGTTGCCGAAAGGATTTTGCGAGGAGCACAAAATAAATGAGGTGGATCATTTGGTTATAGATGACAGGGATCCCGAAAACATAACGATAGGGAGGCTGATACATGGCCGCAAAGAAAAAAGACCTGGTGAAGATGGTTGAAATGGGATTAATCGATGAGCCGGAAGGGGTGATAAGGCTCGAAATAGATCCCGATAAGATAATTGAGTTGAGTGAATCAATAAAAGCAATGGGCCAACTTCAACCTATATTAATCAGGCCGAAAGGGGAGCGTTACGAAATAGTATATGGACATAGGAGATTCATGGCGGTTCAAAGAATCGGCAAAGCCCGGATACTGGCAACAGTAAAAGAGCTCGATGACCAAACAACGGCGCTTATAAGAGCAACCGAAAACATAGAAAGAGAAGACATAACACCGGTTGAGGAAGCGGCTGTATATGTTGATTTAGTAGAAAGAGGTGGAATGACGATTGCTCAAATAAGCAAAAAAATGGGAAGATCGGCTGGTATAATAAAACGACGAATGGATCTTTTAAGGATGCCCGAATGCCTTCAAAAGGCAGTACATAGAGGTCAAATTGGTTATTCGGCGGCAGAAGAACTGTGGAGATTAGGAGAGCTGTCAGATATACAATATTATTTAGGATTTGCAATAGATCACGGTGCAACCGTCGAAGTAATAAGAATGTGGGTGAAAGAAAAAATAGACGAGAGAAGGCGCGCTAATTCCGACATCGGCGGGGGTAGGGAATCGCTTAGCCCTATGGAAACAAGGCCGGTTTACGTTGCATGTGATATATGCAGAGAAGCAATGGAGATTGGAGAAGAAACAGTAATACGTTCATGTCAAAAATGTACGAAAGCAATAAAAAAAGCACTGGAAGGGGGTGAGTAATAATGGTAAACGGTAAAGAAAGAATAGAGGTAGAAAGGATTATAAACCTTGTAACAGGATTCGGATGGGTGAAAGAGAAGGAAGAACTTTCAGACACCGAAATAAAAATAACCTTGTCAAAAAAACGAAGGGTGCCGGAGACGCCCGGAATACCGGAATAGAGAAGCTTAAATTGTTTTAATCCTTCCCGGCGAACGCCGGGCCAGCAGGGTAGCCGTGCAGTTTGGCTGCCCTGCGTGTGTTTTTGGGGGGGATATTTGTTATTTTAGTAATGGTCGGTTTTTTGACCATTGCGGTGGGGAGCGTATTGGACGACCCAAAAATAGCAAAAAGGTGGGGCGTCTGGCGGTCGCGAGGAACGAGTGAATTTCTGGAGCTCCCCCCTGTCTGTTTAGGGGGGAGCTACTGAAATAGCCCAGACGCCCCACCTTTTTGGTATTTTTGGGTCGTCCTTCCCCAAAAATAACAAATATCCCCCCCAAAAACACTTTAAGATATGGTAAAAAATCCTTTGTATTTTATGGCGTCGGGGTTTCGTTATGATTAATTTCGCAACGGGCGCTGCGGATCGCCGGAGAACTCGGAAGAAAAAACTAAAAAAGGGAGCCTTTCGATTCTGAACCGTACGGCACAAGAGGGATATCGTTGTTTTTGCAGTACAGGGAAAGCTCTTTAAAAGTGGGGCTGTCATCAATAGCGTCAAGCTCATTAAGCCAGTCAACAAGATTTTGTAATTTGTCAGGAGTTATGTGCTCAGACAATTGGTAACCGGCGTTAATCATAGCGCTAGCGGCCTTTTTAGCAGCGGTGTAGTCATAAACGACGTTTTCCTCGCCAACAAGATTGGCCATGGACTGATAGGCGATCTCGTTCCCCAGGTGAGAGATTAACTGGCCTCTGCGGTTATGAGAATTGAGCCGGATCATGTGATATAGATTGTCCGTGGCCACGTCTTTGCCATACTCCCAAAAATCACCTATTTTAGTCCACATTTGATTATTGTGAGGCCAGCTGCACGTAGCCAACACGTCAATACCTTCTTCCTCGATGACCTCGATAGTAAGAGGGTCTTTGGGGATCGGAGCCATGAAGTGCAGGTCTTGAATGTTTGGAACGTTATCGATGGGATGCCACTGTTTAAGGATTGGCGCCATGACCTGGTTGGCAAGATAGGCGGCAAGGATTACATCGGTCAACATGGGTTCATCAGTTTCAAAAGGATTAGAAAGCACATAGCCGGCTCCGGAAAGAGCGTTGCAAACAGACTGTAACCAGCTGGGAAGTGTTGTAGGCGGGGCCTTAAAATGTACCTCTTGACCCAGGGCCAGGCGAATAAAACCGGCAAACAGATCCTCCGCCAGGCCGATAATAGGACCAAGGCAGATACCAAAGCCAAACATCTGCCCGGTGACTTGCAGCAATTGTGCTATATCGGCAGAGTCGGGCATGAACTGAAGCAATTTTTTAGCACGTCTGATTTTAACCTTGTTGGCCTCGATGTTCTCCTTAACAGAATAATCATACGCTCGCTTCCCTTTCTGCTTGGGCTTGATTAATACACTGGCAACGGTTGCGAACCTCATAAGGTCGGCGGCTGCAAGCAGCCAGCCGACCGGGCCGAGAAAAGCCTTGCCCAGGGTGGCAGGCACAACCTTTATTAAAAGCCTGCCAAGAAAGCCGAGGGTAGCAAGGGCGTCCTGGCAATCATCGAGGGAAGTCATTATTGAACCGACATGATGAAAAATATCCGGGGTCGGGGATCCTAGCAGAGCAAGGAATCGCTGTTTCTTCTTGTTCTTGTGAGCTCGGATGGCGTCATATCGATTTTCCGAAAAGAAGTCGTAATCCCTGCGCTTCCAGGCCTTGATTTCTTCGGGGCTCATACGCTCAAACATATCTGTTATGATGATGTCAGATAAACCGGGAACGGTTACGGTGTAACCGTACTTGGCGGCGTATTTTTTACGCATTGCCGAAAATTCGGCGTCCGTGAAATGCGGCAGATGAAAAGATGCGGTCCAGTCAGGCATTGATAAAAACCTCAAAAGGTGAATGTATTTTCGCCGGTAGGCGTTAACGCACGCGGTGTGCGTATCTTTTCGCCGGTAGGCGTTAACGCACGCGGTGTGCGTATCTTTCGCCGGTAGGCGTTCACGCACCTGGTGTGCGTATCTTTCGCCGGTAGGCGTTCACGCACGCGGTGTGCGTATCTTTCGCCGGTAGGCGTTCACGCACCTGGTGTGCGTATCTTTTCGCCGGTAGGCGTTAACGCACGCGGTGTGCGTATCTTTTCGCCGGTAGGCGTT
>JABUBK010000256.1_pt1 | contig 12312 bp, 10 predicted proteins | sample 7332671 | NCBI WGS metagenome assembly JABUBK01 (sample SAMN07256342, study PRJNA390944) | subsurface metagenome | isolation source: Methane hydrate marine sediment | place: Pacific Ocean: Eastern North Pacific, ODP site 1244 | collected 2002
AAAGAGTTAACTGTGGAGGCTGCTACACCTTTTGCGAAGGCAGTGAAGGCAAATCACACAGTTGATGCTTATTGGATTAGAAGTCGGTATGCACGTGAGGAAGGTAAATTATACTGTGAATTTGATGCAAAAGATGCTGAATCTATAAGTCAAGTCCTCGCTAAAGCAACTAAAGTTGCGGGGGAATTGCCTACAGAAGGGATTTATAAGCTCGAGTTGATGGTTGACTCAGAAGACTTTAGATAATTTTTATTTTCAAAGCCCGCCAAAATTAAATATAGGAAAAGGAAATATTAAAAAATAAGGAGGAGAATAACTTACTTAACCAAAAATTCTATTATTTGGCGTTACCCTCTGTCCCAAAATTATATTTTGGCGGGCTTTGGAAGCCTGTGTGTCAAAACCCCGTATTCCTTTAATTCATCGAAAGTAGTTAGAGTTTTGGATTTTAATCAAATTATCGAACTTATCTTAGTAGTTAGGCGAAACGGCGGCAACCAGTAATAAAAGCGACTCAGACATGGGCTGAGTCCCAAAGAGACAAGGAGGTGAAAAAAGATGCATAAATTTGGAAAAATTGTCAGCTACTTAATCCTGGTCATTGCCTTTACAGTCTTAATGGGTTTTATGGTTGAATGTGAGAGTAATGCAGTAGGTGACCCGGATGCCAACAAGGCAGTCGTCGGCCGTCTCTCGGAACTCTGGAATACGGGGAACCTGGCCATTGCAGATGAGATTTTCGGTGCCGACTTCGTCAACCATGATCCCAACCATCCCGAGGTTACCAATCTCGAGAGTTACAAAGGGCTCGTCGCTGGGATTCACACTGCCTTCCCTGACTTCCATGTCACCACTGAGGACCTGATAGCCAAAGGGGACAAGGTGGCAGTTCGCTGGATAATTACCGCCACACACCAGGGTGAGCTTGCGGGTATCCCAGCGACCGATATAGTGGCGACGTGGACAGGGATGACCATCTGGCGTTTCGTGGACGGCAAGCTCGTGGAAGGCTGGTGGACTAGCGACATGCTGGGCCTGCTCCAGCAACTCGGTGTGATTCCCCCGATGGGGCGCGAATATTTCGCCTGGAGCACACCGTCTGAAGTAACCGGTGCCCCCGGTGACCCAGAGGCAAACAAGGAGATTCTTCGCCGTGCGCTTGATGACCTCTGGAACCAGCGGGACGTGGGCGCAATAGACGAACTCTACGCCACCGATTACTTGGGCCACGATCCTAGAGCGGGCTCCATGGTGCCACCCTTGAGGAGTTCAAGCAAGCCACCGCCAGACTCTTTACCGCCTTCCCGGACTTCCATCTCACCATTGATGACGAGGTTGCTGAAGGGGATATGGTCGTGAAACGTTGGACAGTTACCGGTACGCATAGGGGCGAGTTTATGGGAATCCCCCCAACAGAAAACCACATAACCATCACGGGCATCAACTTCTACCGCATCGCTGACGGCAAGATCGTAGAAACCTGGTGGGGTTCCGACGCCCTGGGCATGCTCCAGCAACTCGGCGTCATTCCCCCGCCGGGATAGGGAGAGTAGTAACCCCTGTAGCTTACTTTCCCATGGGAGTAGGTTAGTAATAAGTCAATACTGGTTGCCGCCACATCGCCTAACGAGACTGTCGGAAAAGTCTCATATTTTAAAAAATATAGCAAAGATTGATTTTTGATAAAAAAAACAGCAATTATGAGGAGGTAGTTTTATGGCTCGATTTAAGCCAGTATCCTATGCTCAAACATTAATGGTTCCCATTATATTAGAAAAGCAGTTGGTTCCAGGGACATTAGAATTTGCAATTCATCATTTAATAGAGACAAGAATTGATATAAGATCGAGTTGATGGTTAACTCTGAAGACTTTAGATAATTTTAATTTTCAAAGCCCGCCAAATTCTCTGGTCTTTCTGCGCCAATAATGCTTGGGGTTTGGGCAGATTTATTATTGCTTGTTTCAGGTGTATACGGTTTAATTACTTTGGGAAAGAATTGGAAGCTTATCGGAAAGGGATAAAATAATTTTCAAAAAATTTTGGCGGGCTTTGGAAAGTTTGTCAGGGGACGATCCTTTGACAAGGTTTTTGCTGTAGGGGGCGGATTCATCCGCCCCGCATTATTATTTATAATTTATCGATACCGTGTTGTTTTAACCACTCCTCAAATCCACCTTTTTCCTCGAAATATTCTTTATCATAATTTTCCTCTAATTTTTTTATCTGAGCAGCGAGAAGGGGTTGTTTATGAACTAGTTTATCTATCTTTTTTTCAAAATGGGTGCTCTTTACCGACAAATCAGTCAAATCAATATCTATTTTCAATAACTGTATCATCTTCTCAGTAACTGCTTTTATCCCTTTGGGATTTCGGGTTTGAATATAAGTTGGTATTTCAGCCACAAAATTGATCATTTCTATCCCTTTCTCTTGAGAAAGCTTAGTTAGTAAAGTAGTAAGGCTTGCTGGACCCTGATAATTGGAAAATCTAATTCCACTCTCCTTAAGTTCTGTTTTTTGCTTTTTACCAGACACAGAACAAGATATTCTTATCCCCCTGGTATGGGGAATTGGTCCGGCAACACTGCCCACAAAAAAAATCTTTTTCACCCCAAATTCTTGGGCTATTTTAAAGATACAATTGGCATATTCGTCCCAGTTAATATTCGGTTCTTTACCGGAAAATAGAATTAAATTATTCTTTTCATTATAGAAAAATTCATTTTGAGGATATTGGAAATCAGTTATCAGGCCATCTTGAATTTTGGTATAAGGTCTAAATTGAGCGGTTTCCAGCATTGCCCCGGGAAAATTAAAAAGATAAAAATTTTGTGCGTTTATTTCAGCAAATTTCTTGGCTTGTAGTTTAAATTTTAAATATTGTATGGTGCCAGTAGAGACATCTCCTCCATCCATCCAACCTGAAAAACCAATAACCATACGCGAATTTTTTAATTTTGGCTTCCTGTAAATTCTTAAGCTTTCCATTCTCCTTTTTCCTCCTTCTCTTTTAAAATTAGAAAGAGAATCTTATATTTATATTAGCAATTTTACTCCCTCTTAGCAAATTCTTTCTTAATTTTCCTCTAAATTTGTCATTCCTCCTCCCCTTATGTCATTCCTGCGCAAGGCTCTCCCTGCGAAAGCAGGGACAGGAATCCAGATAATCGTAGGATAAATGTCTCACTTGTCTATAATTTCTACAAACTTTTATCAAAAGAAGGATTTTCCAAAAGTTCGTCGAATATTAACTACAGAGCTTTATGAAATATTTTTTCTCATCATCTTAAACGGAAAATAGACTTTTTAGACAATATTTTATATAATTTAAATTATAAGTAAGATAATTAGTCAGGGATAAGTAAAGTATTTTACATGTTTATGAAAAGTGAGAAAAAAATAGATTTATAATTGAACAAACTTATAACTCATATAAGCTCAGAAATGAATTAAGGGGTTGATATGATGTCTGATTATATTCCAACGGGTATACCTGGCGCGGATAAAATTCTCGGGGAGAAAGGCTTACCAAAAGGCCACAGCATCTTAATTTGCGGAGGACCTGGCAGTGGGAAAACCACTTTCGCTATCCAGTTTCTCTATAAGGGAGCTACAGAACATGACGAACCAGGTATCTATATCTCATTAGATGAAGATCCTGAGGACGTGAAGAAGAATATGTCGAAATTTGGGTGGGATCTTAGTAAACTTGAAAAGGAGAAAAAACTCGCCTTTATTAATGTCTCCCCAGTCCGTATAGCACCCTCAGAAAAGGCCGGTCTCATCCAGTTAGGAATGAAAGAATTCAAGCTGATTAAATTGTTAGAAGCGATCAGGATAGGTATAGAAGAAGTTCATGCTAAGAGGGTGGTCATTGATCCGGTCACTATCTTTACCCTCCAATATCCTGACGAAGTTGAGCGCATATATGCTATGAGAGACTTAATAACTGACTTTAGAAAAACTGGCTGTACCAATATACTTATATCTGAACTAAGAGGGACTGGACTGGAACGGGAGCATCAATTTGAGGAATATCTGGCTCAAGGGGTTATTCTGCTGCGTACAGTTATGAAAGATGGCAAGTTGACACGAATGTTTCAGGTAGAGAAAATGCGTGGACTGGAGGTTGACAATCAACCACGCCCGTATAATATAACTAATATTGGAATAGAGGTGTATCCTACCCTAACTGTATTCAAGTAAGGAGGAAATAAATGTCTCTAACCAAGATACAAGAACCACCGGATAGATGCCTGATCTTGCTGACCGGTGTACCCGGAGCTGGGAAATCCACCTTCTGTCACCAGGTAGTTGTAAAGAGCATAGCTTTAGACAGACCGATTATTTTTGTGACCAGTGAGCAAAGCCCTGCTGATGTCATAGAACTATTAAGTGAAAGGGGCATAAGAGAGCCTGTAATCTTGAACTTTGTTGATGCTTTCACTGAGACAGTGGGGATGACCTGTACTCAGCGCTCAGACACGGTATGTGCTAATTGTGCCGATCTAAATAGTCTAAGCATTGCCATCACCAAACTACAAGAAAGGACTGGCTTACAAGGAGTTCTTCTTATCTTCGATTCACTTACCTCTCCCTACCTCTTTAACGGCGTGGAAGTAGTAAAGTTTATGAGGTTATTTCTATCCAAGTTTGCTTCTGAAGGTAATTCAGTATTAGCCTTAATGGATGAGGGCTGCGGCAAGGAGGAAGACCTGGGAGCTATGATGAGTGTTGCCGACGGTATCATTAGGATGGAGATAAAAGAGAGAGCGAGAATTATAAATGTGGTGAAACACCCAAAGGTGAAGCCGACAAGAATTGAAATCCCCGTGGAAGCCAAACCGACAATCAAATCGTCATTCGACGCATTTAAATCGATATTACGTTTCGACCCCAGTGTGATGAAGCGGTGGATGAAAAGCATGTCTGGACAAGATAAAGCAGCGGTGAGAAAGGAAGTTGGGGACTTCGTCAACTTGTTTTGGCCTCAGTTTGCTCGTTGGAGTGGCATGCTCTGGGATCCTAAGGGGTTCCCGACGATGATATACGAGTTAAACAAGGAGGACGGTACCTTCGCAACGACAGGAGAGATGCGCCAGTTTTTCCCCTGGCGCTTGAAACTTCTTATGAAGTTCTTCTTTTCTTTACAGGCTCTTGGGTTCTTTCCCAAGCACTTCAGTAAGGTAAAAGAGATGAAAAAATTAGGACCTGGCCATCCAAGCTGGAAATATTAGTGATATAGTTACTTCAGAGAAATGGGATAGAATAGCTTCTGATGAGCGTTTGCACGTTGAAAGGGTTAAAAAAGAGGTGTTAGGAATGGAAGCCTGGGAGATGAGAGGTAGTGGTGGCGTAAGAGATATTATCTTTGGAGCAAACGATGGTCTGGTTTCAATACTTGCACTGGTTGCTGGGGTCTATGGGGCGATTACGGAAAGTCATACTATTCTTATAGCCGGTATAGCAGGGGCAGTCGCCGGAGCAATATCTATGGGTGCTGGCGCCTATCTCTCGTCAAAGTCTGAGAAAGAGGTAATCGAGAAAGAAAGCGAAAGAAAAGGAATCAGAAAGAAAGGGACTCCTGAGGAGGAGCAGGCGAAATTGATAGAATTTTATCAGACAAAGGGGTTCAAGAAAAGGGAGGCTGAAGCTATTGCTAGTAGAGTAACCTCAGAAATGAAATTAAGGTCAGAACATACAATTGGAGAGGAAGTTGGACTAACATCAGAAGAATCCTGGTCCCCAATTAAAGCTAGTATTTTGACAGGGTTGTCATTTGCGTTTGCATCTCTTATTCCCATTCTACCCTTCACCTTTATGGAAGTAACCCCAGCAGCAATAACCGCAGTAATCGCCACTATAGCTACCTTATTTGGAGTCGGGGCTAGTAAAGCCATCTTCACCAGGAAGAGCTGGATTCTGAGCGGATTAGAAATGATGGTTATTGGGACATTAGCTGCAGCGGTAACTTATGCTATAGGACTGTTAATCCCGGTGTAGTTGGAGTTGATAATTATATTATTTCCCACTCACAGTAAGGATCACCAGCAGCGATGCATTTTATTTCTCTGACGTGCTTGTTTTTGACTGCTAAGAAGAGACCGTTCAGAAAGCCGGTGGTGAAGAAGCATGAAGGCTCCCCGGTTTCCAACCCAAAGGCCTCACAGTTCTCCCTCATCCTTATAGTCTCACCCAGGGTGACCTTCCCCACCTTACAGTAATTCATAAAGTGAATCACGCGTTTGATTACCTCATCCTCCTTCAAGCCAGTATTCATCAGATGTTCCCCAACCTCTTTTCCGGCTTTAGCCCCGCCCATCCGCAATGCCATGCCGTATCTCTCGCTGACTAGAGCGAGTAAGCTAGTGACGAACAACGTCTGATTGAACGCGATTCCACTCCCCAGCCTGGGCCTCTCGGGTAGGGGCTCGCCATCAACCAGAAACCCAGTGAGCTGATCCATCAGGCGGTCATGAACCTTTTCCACAACCGAGCTGTCTATACCCTCCAGAAAATCTTTCAGCTCACCGGTCTCCCCCGGCACCGCCTTAAATTCACAATAGGGGTCTCCAAGCCCAATACACTTCGTCTCCACCACGCTCCAGTCCCGCTCTTTCTTTTCAAATCCCTTTAACATCCCTGCTAGCGAACCTAAACCGTGGAAACACAATCTCGCTCCGACATTATCAAATGCCCAGCACAATGAGTTTTCGTATCCTCTGAAATAGTGCTCATCCCTCTTGGATGCATCTTTCACATATTCCCAAATCGCTATCCGCATTCCCTCCCCGGACTTACCTATGTATGAAAAGAATTTTTTCATATCCTTAACTTCACTGAAATTCTTGGGCATGAATAAGTTCATCATAAGTCTCATGCGCCACGGGGCCTGCGACATTACTTCTCTTGACCTGACACCTAATTCCTTCTCAAACTCATATACCATTGTGGGGAACCTTTTTGGGTCCCAGAGCACACCACTCCAGAAGGCAAGGTTCATCCAGAATATATTCACGAAATCCCCAACCTCTGTTCTAAGGGCTTGCTGCCCTGCTTGTTGGGTGAACGAAGGCGCCTCCCAGATGCGCCGCATTATCCTGGGATCGAATGTCTTGAGGGCAATCGCCGGGCTCTGGGACATCGGGGTCTCAATCTTGGTCGGGGCCACTTTAGGATGCTTCACTATATTTATAATCCTTGACTTCTCTTTTATCTCCATCCTAATGATACCATCGGCGACGCTCATCATGGCTCCTAGATCTTCTTCCTTGCCACAGCCCTCATCCATTAAAACTACTACCGAGTTGCCATCAGCGGCAAACTTCAATAGACATAGCCTTATGAACCTGAACACCTCCTCTTTGTTGAAAAGGTAAGGGGAGGTCAGGGAATCGAAGGCAAGCAGAATATCTCTCTTGCCAATTTTCTGCTGGAGCTTGTCAATGGCCATGCTTATGCTGTTTAAGTCTTCACAGTTGGCGCTTATGGTGTCCGGCCGTTCTCGGCTCGTTGCCCCCACAGTTTCACCGAAAGCATCAACGAAACTGAGCGCGCCAGGTGGAGGCTCACCCATGCCCCTTTCTTTTAAAATGTCTATGATCTCAGAAGGACCGTGCTCGGTAGTGACGAATATGACAGGTCTGTCCATGGCTAGTCCATTAAGCACCACTTGGTGACAGAAGGTGGACTTCCCCGCTCCAGGAGGACCTGCCAGCAAGATCAGGTTATTCTTCGGCACTTCCTGTATTTCTGCTAATGACAATCCTCTTTTCTCCATGTTACTTCCTCCTCCTATTGTTATTGATTATATGATTTCCCACTCACAGTAGGGATCACCGGCAGCGATACATTTTATTTCCCTGACATGCCGGTTCTTCACCGCTGAGAAAAGGCCATTCAGGAAACCGGTGGTGAAGTAGCATGAATGCTGTGCGGTTTTCATTCCGAATCTTTCACAGTTCTCTTCTATTTTTATCGTCTTACTCACGGTAACTTTTCCCACCTTACAGTAATTCATAAAGTCGATAACCCGGTTTATCGCCTCATCTCCTCTTATCCCAGCTTCCATAAGGCGTTCCCCTAATATTTTCCCTGCTCTGGCGCCACCCATCCTAAATACCATTTGAAGTCTCTCATCAACTGTAGGTGTAGCCGTAACATGTTGGACCTCGTGTATGTGCACTCCGCTGCCCAAGGTCGGTCTCTCCATCAAAGGCTTCCCTTGGAGCAGAAATCCCAAGATGTGATTCATCAAGCGTTCTTGTACCCTGTCAATAACACCACTGTCTTTCTCAAGAGAATCCCTCAGCTCATCGATTTCCCTAGGCGCCACCCTCCATTCACAATAGGGATCCCCAAGCCCGATGCACTTCGTCTCAACAGCGTTCCAGCCCCTGTCCGGCCCTCCCAGAAGCTCCTCCATTCCTTGGAAAGTGCCCGCCATCATCGCAGTTTTCATAATCCCCAGGGAGGTCCCGACGTTCTCAAATCCCCAGCATTCATAACCCTCTTGTAGTCTAAAGTAGTGTTCATCCGTTTTAGAAATACCATCAAGATATTCCATGGTCGCCATTTTCCATTGCGTGAATTGAGGCTTCCAGACCCTTTCAATCATTTTCCTCATGTCTTTAACCCCGCTGAAGCTTTTTGGCATGGATAATTTCATGAGAAGTCGCTTGGGCCAAGGAAATAGCGAAATCATATTAAAGTCGTAATTGGTTGGGTCTTCAGAATACTTGGTTAACTCGTACATTATCGTCGGAAATCGTTTGGGATCCCAGAGCATGCCGCTCCAAAATATGAGGTCCCTCCAGGCGATGTTAACGAGGTCCCCAACCTCCGGTCTTAAAGTCGCTTTTACTCCCAGGGCAGCCATCCCCGCCAGCCTTTTCACATACCCTGTATCAAAACATGAGGAGATCACACGAGGGCGAACAGTCACTGGAACCTCAATTTTTGTCGGGGCAACTTTAGGATGCTTCACTACATTTATAATCCTTGACTTCTCTTTTATCTCCATCCTAATGATACCGTCGGCGACGCTCATCATGGCTCCTAGATCTTCTTCCTTGCCACAGCCCTCATCCATCAAAGCTACTACCGAGTTACCATCAGCGGCAAACTTCAATAGACATAGTCTTATGAACCTGAACACCTCCTCTTTGTTGAAAAGGTAGGGGGAGGTCAAGGAATCGAGAGCAAGGAGAATATCTCTCTTGCCAATTTTCTGCTGTAGCTTGTTAATAGCCATGCTTATACTGTTTAAGTCCTCGCAGTTGGCGCCTATGATGTCGTGTCGTTCTGGAGTTGCCAACCCCACTGTCTTAGCAAAGGCATCAACGAAGCTTAAGGATGTAGATGTGGGCTCTCCCATGCCCTTTTCTCTTAAAAGCCCCATGACCACAGAGGGACTTTGTTCAGTGGTTACGAATATGACGGGCCTCTCTGAGGCTATACTATTGAGTACCATCTGATGGCAAAAGGTCGATTTTCCTGCTCCCGGAGGTCCAACCAGTAGAACCAAGTTCTCTTTCGGTATCTCTTGTATTTTGGCAAGAGACAATTGTCTTTTCTCCATGTTATTTTCTCCTCCTATTGTTATTGACTAAATAATTTCCCACTCACAGTAAGGGTCACCAGCAGCGATGCATTTTATTTCCCTGACGTGCTGGTTCTTGACGGCTGAGAAAAGACCATTCAAAAAACCTGTCGTGAAGAAGCACGAAGGTTGTTTCTCATGTCTCAAGATTGTGGTTCGTAAGCTCTCACAATTCTCCCTTATTCTTATCGTTTCACCAAGTGTGACCTTACCCACCTTGCAGTGCTCCAGAAAACGGGCGACGCGCTTCAACGCTTCATCTTCACTTAACCCTGCCTTCATCAGGCGTTCACCGACAATCTTTGCTGACCTGGCAGCCCCCATCATCTGTGCCCTTCGGTATCTCTCACCGACGAGATTGAGAAAACCCATGCCGTGCATGACCACATGGAGGTGAACGTCGCTGCCCAACTTTGGTCTGTTTACCAGAGGCTTACCATCAAGTAAAAATCCCATAAGGTGTTCTATCAGCCGTTCATGTATCCTTTCGGTGAGTGAGCTGTCCATTTCCAGAGAAGCCCTTAAATTTTCAATTTCTCCCGGTACCAATTTAAATTCACAGTAGGGGTCACCCAAACCTAGGCACTTCGTCTCAACTGCGTTCCAGTCCCTTCCGTCCTTCTCACCCAGTTTGCAGTAACCTGCGATCATGGGAGGAATATGCGAAGCTATTGTAGCGCCAATGTTTTCAAATCCCGAGCAGTCGGAGTTTTCGTATACCCTGAAGTAGTGCTCATCAGTCTTGGAGACGTCCTCAAGGTATTCCAGAAGGCCGCTGCGCTCCTTGTCCACGCCCCCCAAAGGCGGCATCTTGAACGCCCTTTTCATATCTTTAACCCTGCTAAAGCTCTTCGCCAACAAGCCCAGTGATTGTAACGAACGAAGCACATTGAAGAAAAGTCTCATGCTCCACGGATACGCCAGTAGCGACTCTTCTGCTGAGGCACCCTCATACTTGTTCAGCTCATATAACATTGTCGGAAATCCCTTGGGGTCCCAGAGCATGCAACTCCAGTGGATAAAGTTCGGCCAGAATAGATTAACAAAGTCCCCCACCTCTCTCCTTAGAGTTGTTTTACCTTTGTTGTATGACTGGAGAAACTGTTTAAACACATCCGGGTCCCAATCCATTGGCGGTCTGAATTGAGCTTGTTTCGGTTCTATGGGCACCTCAATCCTTTCCGGCTCCACTCTGGGATGTTTCACCACATTCATAATCCTTGAGTTCTCTTTAATTTCCATCCTGAGGATGCCGTCAGCGACGCTCATCATAGCTCCCAGGTCTTCCTCCTTGCCACAGCCCTCATCCATTAAGGCTAATACCGAGTTTCCCTCAGAGGCAAATTTCGCCAGGCAAAGCCTCATAAATCTGAACACTTCCTTTTCGTTAAAGAGGTAGGGAGATGTCAGGGAATCAAAAGCAAGGAAAACATCGCGCCTGCCAATTCTCTCCTGAAGCTTGGCGATAGCCATACTGATGCTGTTCAAGTCTTCGCAGTTGGCGCTTATAGTGTCCGGGCGTTCTCGGCTTGTTGCCCCCACAGTTTCACCGAAAGCATCAACGAAACTTAGCGCGCCAGGCGGAGGCTCACCCATGCCCTTTTCTTTCAAAAGGTCTATGACCTCAGAAGGACCGTGCTCGGTAGTAACAAATATGACCGGCCTATCCATGGCTAGTCCATTAAGCACTGCTTGATAGCAAAAGGTGGATTTTCCCGCTCCCGGGGGTCCTGCCAGCAAGATCAGGTTGTTCTTCGGCACTTCCTGTATTTCGGTAAGAGACAATCGTCTTTTCTCCATGTTACTTCCTCCTCCTCCTCCTATTGTTATTGATTATATGATTTCCCACTCACAATAAGGATCACCGGCGGCAATGCATTTTATTTCCCTGACATGCTGGTTTTTCACCGCTGAGAAGAGGCCGTTCAAGAAGCCGGTGGTGAAGAAGCACGATGGCTCCTCAGTAGCTGTAAAGAGCACGATCGATAAGTTCTCACAGTTCTCCCTTATTCTTATCGTTTCATCCATGGTAACCTTCCCCACCTTGCAGTATTCTAAGAAACGGAGAACGCGCTTCACCGCTTCATCCTCACTTAACCCAGCTTCCATCAGGCGTTCGCCGACCTCCTTGCCCGACCTGGCACCTCCCATCCGCAACGCCATTCGGTATCTCTCGCCGCCCAGAGCTAGATAAGGAAAACCAAAGGCGTGACTGACTAGGTGAAGGTGAACATCGCTGCCAAAACCAGGCCTATCTACAAGGGGTTTCTCATGAAGCAGAAATCCCATGAGACGCTCCATCAACCGTTCATGTATTCTTTCCACAACCGAGGCGTATTTCTCAAGAGAAGACTTCAGCTCGCCGATTTCCCCCGGTACCATTTTAAACTCACAGTAGGGATCGCCTAGTCCTATGCACTTCGTCTCAATCGCATTCCAGCCCCTCCCATCCCTCTCAAATCCTATAAGTTGGCCTGCCATGTGAGGAGGAAGATGCGAAGCTATAGTAGCACCGACGTTCTCCAATCCCCAGCAGTCGGCATTCTCGTATACTCTAAAGTAGTGTTCGTCAGTCTTAGAGATGTCTTCAAGGTATTTGATGGTGCCGCTTCTCTCCCACTTTGCCCCTATGTCGTATGGCCCGTCTCCTAATTTTTTCATCTCTTTTACCTTACTGAAGTGCTTGGGAAAGAACCCAAGAGCCTGTA
>JABUBK010000257.1_pt1 | contig 12220 bp, 12 predicted proteins | sample 7332671 | NCBI WGS metagenome assembly JABUBK01 (sample SAMN07256342, study PRJNA390944) | subsurface metagenome | isolation source: Methane hydrate marine sediment | place: Pacific Ocean: Eastern North Pacific, ODP site 1244 | collected 2002
ACTTGGCCAGGATCAAGCGAGGAAGACTTTTTACACTCACAGTAAGGAGACTACAACAGTTAATGAAAAAATACGCCGAGAGGGCTAATCTGGAAGTTTCCCCGCATACATTAAGACACACCCATATAGTCCATGCCCTTTTAGACCGCATCCCCATCACCGCAATCCAAAAACAAGTGGGGCATAAAAGATTGGCCACCACCCAGATCTATTCCAATCTGGCCCCAGAGCAGGTTAGAGAGGCATATGAGAAAAGATAGGGCACACAAAAAAGGTTTTGATGCGCCATCTGAACCCTTCGGGCAGTTTGACAGAAGGCATTTTATACGTTATAATTATATAGCGCCGACCAGACATTATGGGTAACTTCTCAAGAAGGGAGGGATTAACAATGTCTTGGAGCAGAAGGTATGGGTGGGTGCTTCTTTCAGTTTTGGCTGTGAGCATGGCAGCCTTAGTCCTAACTGCAGTTGTCCCGGTTGAGGCGAAGGGTTCTGGTAAAAGACCTCCAGGTTGGGACAAAGGAGAGAAGAAGGGATGGCAAGGGGGTGACATGCCCCCTGGATTAGCTAAGAAAGGTGGCTGGATGCCTCCTGGCTTGAGTATGCAGGACCAGGAGGACTGGGAAACTGCCGGTGGGCCACCAGGATGGTCCAAGGGGAGAAAGGTAGGATGGCGCGGTGGTACCATGCCTCCGGGGCTTGCGAAGCTTGCAGAGGAGGGCCGGATGCCGCCTGGCTGGGTTAAGTGGGACAAGGAGAAACAAGAGTGCTGGGAGAGCGACCTTGATGAGGCGAGGGAAGCAGTCATCGAAAAGAGCCGCGGGATCAAAGAATTGACCGAGGAAGATCAGGAAAGTGCTCTCATCTCGGTGGAGATGGCACTCCGGACAGGCGTACCAGTAAAACACTCAAAGTCCATAGTCGTGGGTGCTCTAGCCAGAGGTATAAAGGGGGAAGGAGTAGAAAAGGTAACAAGAGCAGTGGCCTATGGTGTGGGAAGAGAGATAGATTTCGATCAACTTGGAAAGTATGTGCATGAAAAACTCAATGAGGGGCTACCGGATGATGACCTGGCAATTGAAATCTACAAAGGAGTAGCCCGCCGTCATGAGGAGAAAATGAGAGCCAAGGAGGCGATCCAGGAAGAGAAGGAAAAAGGGAAGAAAAAGTAGCCACGCCAGATAACGCGAAGTTTGTTGCTTGAGTCTACCCGTTGACGACTGACGAAGGAAAGGAGAGCTTGAAATGTTTAAGCTGAAATTGTTGAAGAAAGTTTTCGTAGTAGCGGTGCTTTGTCTATTTTTTGTTAGTCCCGCTTTTTCAGAAGATGATGGTCTGAGTGAGGCATTGAAGGCAGTAGAAAGGTCTACTAAGAAACACACTGAGGTTTTGACAGATTTGTTGAATAAAGTATCTGAAGAAGCCAGACCATCAATTGAACATGCTATAGCGGTCTCAAAGCGAGGAAGGAATATCGCTGTCGAATCGGTAGAGTTAGCCCGAACACGCGACCTGCTGGAGAAGGCATCGCTTCACACCACATATGCTGAAAAGAGATTGGCGGAGATGCAAGGAATGGGATCTAAGGGTAAACCAGAGTTTGTAGAAACCCTTGCGAAAGACTATGAAAGCGCTATCGGTGGAGCAATGAAGGAAATCAATAGAGCAGCTAGGCAAGGAAGGGATGTGAGTGAAGCCCTGAAGGCGGTGGAAAGGTCTACTAAGAAACACACTGAGGTTTTAACAGACCTGTTTCGTCTCGGTAAAGTACCACCACAGGCGAAACCAGCTATCAGACGTGCCATAGAAGTGTCCAAACGTGGTAGAAACCGTGCAATGGATGTACTCAACAAGATACAAAAAGGTGAACTCCCTATCGGTAGGCCCGAAGGAGTTGGAAAACCCGAAGGTGTCGGTAGGCCTGAAGGTATCGGAAAACCAGAAGAGAAAGAAAAGTCGCAGGGTCGTGGTAGATCGGGTAGGAAAAGTGAACGTGGCGGAAGAGGAAGGTGAGCAAAGGATATTCAGGTTTAAAAAACGTGGAGATGTTGTGAAATAAAAGAGGAAAAAATGAAGACAAGAATGTTTTATTTAGTAATGATTACGCTTGTTCTGTTTTCTGCTTCGTCCATAGCAGAGGCAATGACCGCTGAGAAGGTTATTGAAAATATTATAGCCAGCTATGAGAAGCAGATGAAAGATGTGGAGGACGTTACTATAGTTACTGATAGAGATATAACTTATCAGAAACGGACAACTATCAAGGGAAGAACAGTATACAAAACCCGTAACGAGACGGAGGTGATGGGCATAAAGTCCGTCAGCATCTATGACGGGGTCTACCAGTGGTGGGTGGAATCTGGCAAACTGAAGAAGGAGAAAATGGACTATAGCCCCTATCAGATGGTAGAGAATTTAAAAACCGCTCAGGTTAAATATGCAGGAACCGAAAAGATAGATGGGCGTAAAACCCATATCCTGAACATCAAAGATCTGAATAAAATGATGGGCGCTGAGGGGATGCAGAAAGTCAGCGGCAAACTCTGGGTGGATGCAAGAGATTGGGCTATAAGGAAGATGGAAATGGATACCGAGATAGAAGACGAGAAAGGAGAGAAAAGGCCTGCAAAGATTACTGTCAGAATGGAGGACTTCCGCAAGGTTAATGGCATGCGCATAGCTTATCGAACTGTGGTAACTATAGGTGGAATGGTGCCAGAATTGTCTCCTGAAGAAGAACAGGAGATGCGAAAGAGTTTGGAAGAGATGCAGAGACAGTTAGAACAAATGCCTCCAGCGCAAAGAAAGATGGTAGAGAAAATGATGAAACCACAGATGGAAATGATGCAACAGGCTCTTGGTGGAGGCGGAATGGAAATAGTCACCACGGTTAAGCAGGTAAAGGTCAACAGCGGACTTTCAGACGACCTATTTGACGGGAGCAAGCTAAAACGATAATTCCATCTGGCAGATATGTGATAGGATTAACTTCGGCTAACACGGTGTTTGTAGGAAGCTACGCAAACTTCACAAACACCGAAAACGTTATATGAAATACAGGAGTTGACGTAAGCCCTCCCGAAAGTGCACAAATACTACATCTTCAGAACCCCTTTTTTTATCCCCCTAAAATGGTCTTCTACGGCTGAGATTTCGCTTTTCAGCTCAAATCACCATCCTGAATCGCCAAATTATCGCTTCTTCACTTTTCGACTTCCACCGACGATAAAAAACACTCCAGGATGCCCTACAATCAACTTTCTCGACGCTGTTAGACTAATATGACCTACCTTTCTCAGCACAAAAAGAAAGTCACACCCAAACTCATTCACCGCCAGGGCACACAATTTCTCTTGCTTCCCACTCCTTCGCCTGTTAAAATCCGAACATTGAATCCGATCCGGAGAATTTGATAATGGCCAAAAGAACCAAATCGTATTTCAAAAATCTCGGCACCGGTTGTAGATTTGACCCTTATGACGGGAGAGACAAAATTTTTCTTGCCCCACCCAGGATCCTCCCAAAGCACATAGACAACAGAGAAGAATGCACCCCTGTCAGAAACCAGGGGACAGAAGGCAGCTGCACCGGTTATGCCCTGGTAGCTATTGCTGAGCTGCTCTACTGGAGAAAACTTGGTTCACCACCAAACTTGAGTGAAAGATGGGCTTATGAGAAAGCAAAACTTCATGACGAATGGGAAGGGACAGATTATGAGGGCTCCAGTATCAGGGGCGCGGTTAAAGCATGGGCCAAAGAAGGGATCTGCCCTGAAGAATTCTGGCCATATAAACCGAATAAATCAGGTAAACCAAAACCCGACGCAGTCATTAAAGCCAAGGAATATCCCATCGCCAAATACGAACGTTGTCTTGGAATAGACAATATCAAACATGCAATACACTGCAGAGGGTGTGTCCTTGCCGGTGTCAATGTTCACAGAGGTTGGTTCTCAACCATCGGAAAAGAAATAATCCTATTCAAAACTGCCTATCCCCAGGAAGGTGGGCATGCAATAGCCTTTGTTGGCTACGATGATGAGAACGAAATTTTCTGGATGAAAAATTCCTGGGGTGAAGACTGGGGGATAAAAGGCTATGCAGGACTCAGCTACAAAGATGCCCTGGTAAACATTCGGGATGCCTGGATGGTGAGCATCCCGGATTAAAACAGTGAGCAGCAAAGAACACAAAAAGGCTTAAAATAGCCATTTTAAGGAGGATTTCAACTGACAAGTACCAAACCACCAGCAAGGTCCCCAAAGCATAATCAGGGGCAGCACAGACCCCTTGCAGAGGTTATTGAAATAGCCATCCGGGGGTGGAGACCCACATTTAGAGCTCTTGCTGCCCGAAAAGCCATCCCGATAGAGATTCGTCTGCGAAGAGAAGGAATACGCCATTTCAAAGAAGCTATCCACCTTCAATCCGGGGAATGGCTCACTAAACACTTTGGCCCTGGCAGGAAATACCCTGTAAATGTGAGTAAGCTCATGAAAAATATCATCTGGCAGACCAGGACAAGAATTCTTAAGGGAGAACATTCTCCAATAGAAGGGAAGCTTCGCAATTTCTGGTACACTCACATCAAAAACACACTCTTCAGGGCTGATTCTCTTTCTGAGGTGGATCAATACCCACAGATGATTAAGATGTTTGTCCGGCTCATTGAGTATTGCGACCTCATGCGCTACAAAGATATGGGATTTATTGACGACAACGAACATGAGCGCCACATCGGGATAAATAACCATGTGATTCTCTTTGCGGAAAAACATGGCCACTATCCACTCCTGAAAAGAATTGCCCAGGATACAGAGGTAACCATTCTCTCTCTCGGAGGGCAGCCTTCCCTCCTGAGTGCAGAATATTTTGTAGACGAGATGAAAGCACAGGGCATCAACATTCGTAAATCCTTCTACACATTCAGCCTTGTAGATTACGATACAAGTGGATGGATCATAAAAGATGCTTTTCTCCACGACCTTAAATTCTTCGGGTTAAAGTACATTAAAAATAAAGATCTCATCCTGCTAGAAATTTTTACAGAGGAAGAAATTGAGCTGAATAAATTTGCGCTTCGCGATCCACCTGAGATGGAAAAGAAAAACAAAAAATGGCTTAAAGAATCCGGTGGCATAAACGGTGAACTCTACGGGCTTGAGGCAGATGCTGCACCACCTCAAAGGATCAAAGAACTGTTTACATCCCAGATAGAAGATTTAATAGAATCAACCGAAGGCATCAGAAAAGGCAGAGCCTTGCTTACTGTGGCCTCCGCCCTGGAAGAATACATCTTAGCAAGATTACAAAGTTAGTTTCGTAGGGGTTTGATGAATCAAACCCGAACAGGAGAAATAAAATGCCACGACAAAAAGATTCCGTCACAAAACCTTACACCCTCGAAACATTTATGAAAAACCTAACAACCATGAGAATATCAAATGACGTTTATGGAGATTTTATCAGAACACTGGATGACCTCGTCACAAATATCACCAAGCTATCAGCAAAACTTGCAAAAAAAGAAGGAATGAAAACAATAATGCCTGAGCACCTGGACAAAGCTACAGAGGAAATTCTCAGGAGAGGCCCTTTGACTGTAGATGAGATCCTTGAGAAAATAAAACCCCTAACCATTATTGAACTCTCCGACTTAGCTAAGAAAATAAAGAAAATGGCCGAAGATCTCCTGAAACCAAAACGCAAATACAGAGCTAAGAAAAAACCACGAGTTAAAAAGAAATGAATATGGCAGAACTCACTCATGTTATATCAAAAAGATACTTTCTCTCAAAGGCTATCTCCGAAGAAATTCTCAAAACAGTACTTGAAACAATCAGGGAAGAACTAAAACAGAAGCACCTCGTAAGACTCAGGAACTTTGGCACATTCCAGGCAAGGAAAAGCCACGGCAAAGTAAGAGCCAAATTCAACGACTCAAAAAACTTCTTTAAACTATAGTTCGCAAAATATGCCAATACGGCAGCATAAACGAAGTACTTCGGATATAAACAGTTATATGAAATTGCCGTCCATAATGAAAAGAGGAGGAGGTAAAAATGCCAACATTTAAGCCGGAAGTAAACGAAGCATCGGAGTTTTTGGAAATATCAAGTGATTTCAGCGATCCGAGGGAGATAATCCGTGAAGCAATTAGCAATAGTTTTGATGCAAAAGCGACAGAGATTCATATTTCCGCTGTTATTGATAAATCTGTCGGTGAAGATGAACTCGTGATTACTATATCTGATAATGGAGAAGGTATGGGAGAAGAAGAATTGAGGTACTTCTTTGGTCTGGGGTTTACGAACCGTGTAAAACTTGATGAACTAGGTAAAAAAATAACCGAGGCTATAGGTGAGAAGGGACATGGAACAAAAATTTACTTCAATTGCAGGTGCATTGAAGTCGAGACTATAAAAGATGCAAAGCTTATTACTGCATTTCTTGCTGAACCTAAAAAGAATCTACGGCTAGGTAAGCTTCCTAAGGTGGAGTACAAGGTAACTCCTGCTGAATCTCCACGTGGAATGAAGGTCATCATTCGTGGTTATAACGATAACAATCAAGCAGGATTCAGTCATGAAGAGCTCAGAGACCACATTTATTGGTTTACTCGATTTGGCTCTTTTGAGAAGGAGATAGGCATTAAAAAGTATGAAGATGTAGTCATTCACTTATCCGGTTTAGGTTGGGAAGAGGAAGAAGGGGAACCTTTGGAATTTGGTCATCCTTTCCCTGTGGTCAAAACGGATATTCGAGAATTAAAAAGTTCTGATAAAGTCTCGCCTCTGGATTATTATGTTGCCGGATGGCCATTCCCTAAAGAGCCTCTAATAGGTATTCCCGGCGCTCATATAGATTTTGTTTTTTATCTTGAAGGAGATAAAGCAAAGAGGGAATATAACAAAATGATCCACGAACCTCGGACTGGTTGGCGACCAGGACAATATGATGTTCATAGTCGCTATGGCTTATGGCTTTGTAAAGATTATATCCCGATAGAACGTCGTAATTTTTGGGTGTCGGAAAAGACAGAGTGGACGAAATATCACGCTTTTGTAAATTGTCAAGAGTTTCATTTAACAGCCAATAGAGGTGACCTAGGAAATACTCCTCCGCGTATATTGGAAGCTATTGAAAAAACAGTTAAAGAAATTTTTGAGAGAAGAATCAAACCCTCTAAAGAATTTGAAAAATATCAAGAGGAACTGGGAAAAGAACAATTATATCAAAGTGCACAGAAAGAGGAAAAAGATTTTCAGCGAAGAAAAAGACTGACCTTACAAAAGAAGACAGCGAAACTGAAAAGTATAGAACTTCTTGAGCCACGTCAGGAAAGTGGGGTTTTTAGCCTCGTATTACAATTATTAGTGCTTGAGCCAAGTCTTTTTGATTTTAAGGTAATTGACTATGATACATCGATAGGATACGACCTTTTGGTCACTAAAGATTATGCACTGGATTTAAACAAAGCGGCGATGAGGTTCGCAGAAATAAAATACGAGTTAAAACGAGATTTCAACCATTCCTTTAAGAAACTAGCGGCAGTGATCTGCTGGGACACAAAGCTTTCGAATGACGATGAAGTGACCGACCTCACGGGAGCCAAAAGGATTATGAAAATAACTCCTGGAGATAATAAAGCTAAAAATAGTTATACAAAGTACATGTTGGTCTCATCCACAGAACCGCATAATATTGAGGTCTTAGTTTTAAAAGATTTCCTTCGCGAATGTCTCAAAATAGAGCTCAGACCCAGAAGTAATGAGTAAATGGTGGCAACTTCATATAACACAGCATAAAAGGTTCGCTCTACGGGCTCACCCAAATTCTTGCTTCGCAAAAACTTCTTTTATGCTGGGAACGTTATACGAAACGAAGGCAAAAACATGAATTCCGTAACCTTTCTTGGACGAGAAATCACCAGGCACCAAGTAACTAGCGCTCTCAACCATTTCGACAGCCAATATCCAGATACAAACACCTATGACTCGTGGCTTAACAAGAGAATGTACAAATACGCTATTCGCTACAGTGACAGGCTTTACCCCTGCAAATTCATCCTAAGTCTGGCGAGCCACCGCCCTATGTCTGACTTTTCCGGAGGACAACAGACCAACAGCCTATTCCAGAAACTAAAATTTAAGGTCATTGATAAGCCATGAACACCTATTACATCATTTCCGATCTCCATTTAGCTGATGGCAGCAGAAGGGATGATTTCAAAAAGAACCGCGCCAACTTCAAGAACTTCCTCCGGATAGTCAAAAAACAAAAAGCCCAGCTAATCATAGCAGGAGATTTTCTTGAACTCTGGCAAACTAATCCAATAGACATTGCCAGGACCTATTCCGATATCCTCAATAACCTGATCTCACTCCAAGCTAAAATAATCATCGGGAATCACGACTACTATCTCCAGCACTTCCGACAACTTAATTTCCTCTATGACTCTTTCCGGATCCCGGGAACAAGAATCTTCATCCAGCATGGCCATCAGTTTGACCGGTTTAATGATCCAAAGAGATTAATCTACATGGGAAACCTGGCAGCAATGAGTGCCGGCATTATGGAAGACATCCATCCCGACTTAGATGAAACAGCAATGAGTTTTCTTGAATCCCTCCATCAAAAACTAAAATCAGCGCTCTCCCCCATCCACACTCCGGGAACCAACAGAAGACAATACCTATCCCATGGAGGAGACTTCTCAGAATACTTAACCGGTGCAAAGAAGCTCCTCAAAAAATTCGATTACGTTATCCTCGGCCATACACATAAACCAGGGACCGCCTTCAAAGGAAGATATCTAAACTCAGGGTCCTGGACATCATCGAAACCAACCTATGTTGAAGTAGATCACCATGGCCAATGCAGTCTAAAATACTGGCCAACACAAAATCTCGTCAAGAAGTCCCCTTTCTGTTCTCATTTTAAAAAGAAAACCCAGAGGAGATAACCATGCCAAAAAAAACTAAAGCCTATTTCAAAAAACTCGGGACCGGATACAGGTTTGACCCCTACGACGGGAGAGACAGAATCTTTCTTGCCCCGCCCAGAATCCTCCCTAAACACATAGATAATAGAGAAGAGTGCACCCCTGTCAGAAACCAGGGCACAGAAGGCAGCTGCACAGGACATGCCATGGTAGCTGTTGCAGAACTACTTTACTGGAGAAAACTTGGTTCACCCCCGGACCTGAGTGAAAGATGGGCATATGAGAAATCAAAACTCCACGACGAATGGGAAGGGACAAACTATGAAGGGTCCAGTATCAGAGGCGCAGTTAAAGCATGGGCAAAAGAGGGAATTTGCCCTGAAGAGCTCTGGCCATACAAAGCAAACAACCCGGGCAAGCCAAAAGCACGCGCCGCCAGCAAAGCCATGGAATATCCAATTGCTAAATATGAGCGTTGTCTCGGGATAGATCACATCAAACATGCAATCCACTACAGAGGCTGTGTCATTGCCGGCGTTAATGTTCACACAGGCTGGTTCTCAACCATCGGGAAAGAAACAATCCCATTCAAATCTGACTATCCCCAGGAAGGCGGGCACGCAATAACCCTGGTCGGATACGACGATGAGAAAGAAGTTTTCTGGGTGAAGAATTCATGGGGCGTGGAATGGGGCAAGAAAGGCTCTGCAGGACTCACTTACAAAGACGCCCTGGTAAACATCAGGGACGTCTGGATGGTAAGCATTCCGGACTGAAGCAAGCTCTTTCCAGCTTTCCCTATCATTTCTGTCCCCACCGACGATAAAAACCCCTTCTAATTTGCCCTACAAGACACTTTCTCGACGCTGTTAGACCAATATGACCTACCCTTTCTCGCCTGTAAACAGATGAATCCTTAATGGCACCGCCCGCTGGGGCGGGCTCAGTTGTTTCCCCTGCACCGTTCAGCTTCGCTGTCGCTCCGCTTCCCTCCCCCCGCTCGCTTGGCCGCTCGCTCATCTGTCCCGACTCGGCGTCGGGACGGGCAGGCTGGGTCGCCCGCCCTCCAACACAACCCGCATTGCTAAATGCAGAAAAACTCCCCACCCGAAGCATTCCATCTCCGGGGCACTTTCTCTTTCCATCCCCCCTGCATCTTCTATCTCAACGGTGGCCTGCGGTAGGGGCAACTGGTAGGCTCACGCCCACCAACTGCCCCCACCTCATAACTCAAAGGTTTTCTAACATCCAACCACGTGCCCTTGGCCCAAGCTCCCACCCCTGGGGCTCTGCCCCAGACCCCGCGGCGGCAGCTCACTCCATTCGCAAGAGCTAACGTTCGCCTTCAAACCTCATCGGTCTATATCTCATAATGCGCATTATGAGACATACCAGCCCAGTACCTATTTCTCACAGACGGTTCTCCTCTGCAGAAAATAGGTCCTGGGCTTGACCGATAGAAGGCTCACTGGGTGCTTTTACATAACGCTTGCGTTATGTAAACTACAGCCTCCACTCTCAGGCAACAATCTTCCGCCATCCTTCGCGGGGGGACCCCCGCCCCACAAAAGAATGGCTCTGAGGCTGTAGACGCACCCCACGCTCTTTGTGTCCTCCCCCGCACCAAAAACCTGGTGCGGGATTCGCCCACACCGCCTCTTTCTTTTGCCCCCATCTACCTGTACACAAATACCATAATACCGGTCATCTACCATTCCATCCCCACCCATTGCCCTGTCTGCCTGCCCCTCGCCTTCGGCGAGCCCCAGTTAAAACGCAGACAGCGCCAAAAAAAACACTTGCCAAACATTAGCAAATATGCTAATCTTCCTTATAAGGATAAAGATATCCATGCCGATTCCTAAAACAGAAGAATATATTTTCTATCAGGGGGAAAGGTTCCAGGTTGAGTTTTACTTTACTGAAACAGCGAGACTCCCGGCCAAAGAGTCCCTGGAGAAAACTTCTTTGCAAGTAAAGATTAAACTCGCTGCTCTTGTAAAATATGTAGCTGATGTCGGAGAAATCTTAGACATAAGAAAATTTAGATTAGTGGATCGCAAAGAGAGGCTCTATGAATTCAAACCTTTGGGCCATCGTTTCTTTAATTTCTTTTGTGAGGGGAGAAAAATAATAATCACCAATGCTTATATGAAGAAATCCCGCAGGACAGATAGAAACGAATTGAGAAAAGCTATAAGTATGAAAAAAGATTATGCTCGCAGAATAAAGGGAGGGACCTATTATGGGAAAAAGAAAAGTTAAGACTTTCATGGACACGCTCATGGCTGATAAAGAATTCAGGGAAAAGTTTGATCAAGAATACCAGAATCTTTGCATATCAGAACAGATTGCTATGGCACGCAAGTCTGCGCATTTGACCCAGGCAGCATTAGCTAAACAAATACATACCACCAAATCAGCGATATCTCGTTATGAAAGTGCTGATTATGCAAAATATAGCATTTCTCTCTTGAATAGGATAGCTCACGCTTGTCATGCAGACGTAAAAGTTATTTTCATCCAAAAATAGCGCGGGGCATCCATAATACCGGTCACCTCCCATTCTATCCCCACCCATTCCGCTGGCTGCCTGTCCCTCTTTCTCGCTCTGCTCAGAAGAGCCCCAGTTAAAACGCAGCCAGCACTGAAAATACCACCTGCATTTGTAAAAAGCCTTACTTCTTGACTGATCTCTTTACCTTCTATCTCTATGTTGCAGTGTTAACTAACTGAGCTATATAGATCCATGATTGCTTAAAAAAAGTGAAATGTTAAAATAGCAGTGGTTTAAGGTTTTAGAAAGAGCTAGAATGGTAACATAAGGAAAGTTATCCACAGGGGGCTCTATGCTTCTAATATACTTCTAATACTTCTAATACTTCCAAGTCTCGAAGAAACATCAGGAGATCTATAGTTTATAGACGATAAAGACGGTATTGAAAAAAACAGAAACAGGGTATAATATCCACCAAACTTACAGTATTTTATCCACCTAAGTTACAGTATAATATCCACCTAAGTTACAGTATCGTATCCACCCTATTTACAGTATCCCATCCATCCAACTTCCAGTATGATATCCACCTAAAAAGAAAGATCTTGACAATAAATGGATAATGTGGTAAATATAACCACACAACCAGAAAAATTCATAGGAGAGGTGGATATGAATAAAGATAAAAAAGAAGACCAGCTAGTGCCTGTCGAGCAAAATGTTATGGAGTTAGCTCCCATATTCGGAGCAAGTCGAGTGGATAGGAGAGAAGGGCGAT
>JABUBK010000258.1_pt1 | contig 12184 bp, 24 predicted proteins | sample 7332671 | NCBI WGS metagenome assembly JABUBK01 (sample SAMN07256342, study PRJNA390944) | subsurface metagenome | isolation source: Methane hydrate marine sediment | place: Pacific Ocean: Eastern North Pacific, ODP site 1244 | collected 2002
CCGAAATTTGGAGTGCCTGGGAATCCAGGAAAGCACGAAAACCCGAAACCGTGGCGAACCTTGCGGCGATACAGGTGAGCTTACGTGAGGAATGTCTTACGTTTTGTCGGCAAGCGTTAGACCTATCCTTGTGAGAGCCGGCTTCGGCGAATCACGTTCCGATTATGGTGGTCTTTGGAGGGTGGATGGACTTGCTTGTGAGGCTTGCTTGGTGGGGAAATTAGTTGAAGACGACAGCGATTGAGAATAACTTAAACCTTGAAAACAATTAGACAAACAGACGGGCGGTAGCCCGTTTGTTTGTCTGTTCATTGAAAATCCCGCCATTGTTTCTTGTCTTTTTCGTTCACTACCAGATTAAAGTTTATGGGCTACAATGGCGGGATTTTTCGCGGGCGATGGCGCAGCCAGCCCGCAATTGCTTACGGGCAGATTCGGCGGGATTGCGGTGTCGTAATATCGTTGCGCGTGTACTATCACCTCGGGGTTTGTTCCTGGTGTGCGTTACGTTCTGTGCCTTACGATGCTGTGCCTTATCGAGACGCGGACGCGTAAAGCGAACGCGGCGAGCTGTGTGTTGTCGAGACGCGGACTCGTTAAGAGGACGCGGCGAGTGATAGGGATTATTGTTTGGTGTGATGTGCTGCCGGGGCGTCAGCCCGACCAAAGACAACGTGGTCGTTAGATGGGGTGGTATGATTCGCAGCATGGTCCTCACTGGACGTTCGTTAACTTGGCTTTACTTTAATAAGGCTTCTTTGAAGATAGGACGTTACGTCTCGAGCAGCTCATCGAGAAGGTCCTCTATCTCATCGAGTGTTTCGGCGGCACCTTCGTAATCACCGTCCTTTATTTGCTGCCATGCCTTGGTACATAACGCTTTGATCTCCGGAGGACCCCAACGAATGGCAGTGTTCTCGATTGAGCAAACCCAAATGGCCGCCGAGTCGTACTTTTCTTCATCAAGATGTCGTTGCGCTTGCTGGGTTTGATAAGCCATCACTTCGAGCTTCTTGGTTGGTGTCATGGTTGTTCATTGTCTATGGCCTATAGTCTTTTGTCTATGGTCTTTCGTTTGGATTGTCTATGGCCTATTGTCTATTGTCTATTGATATATGCTGAGTCGTTTGTTCGGTTGTTTGGTGCGGTATATAGTCTGGAAAATTAACCGTTTTGGAAAATTGAAATGATATTATAGTCGGGTTACATCGGTGCGGCCGTGCCGGCCCTGAACGGTTCGAACTGATGTCACTTCCTAAAGCATTGCCATGAAACGTGGTTATTCTTGCGTTCGCAAAAAGTCGGTTTATCTCGAGAAAATGAATCAAGAATTCGTTGGAGGGTTATCAGGGCTTCGTTGTCGTTTTGGCAAATAGTTAACAGGTAGGCTTTTGAAGCCAGGTACCTGATTTGTTTCAAGCCACAGTGAAGGGCGGTTTGCTCAATTGACATGATCAAAGTCATAGCTGGGTATTGGTTCCCCTGGTTAATTTGTCTAATTGCCTGCCGGGCCTGATAAAGAATAGTTTCCTGTTTGTGATGGTGCATAGACACATTATGGCAGTGGTGTTAGGTGATTTCAAAATAATTGTTAGAATTTACTTGACAGAAAACCCGATATACTCTGATGTAGGTGAGTTGATTTAAGTTAACTGCTTTAATTTATGCGTTGAGGGACGCAGAAAGGGGAAGGAAGACATGGCATTCATTCGATCAATCGCAAAGATAGCCGAAAAGTTTGCTGCCGTGACACCTGGTAGAACGGCGGAGTACGAGTATGGTGTATCGAACCCCAGGCGAGACTGGGAGGCGGCGACGGTGGCTGCTGAGCCGGCTTATGAGCAGGGAGTCGCGCAGGCGATTGCTAAAAAGCGGTTCGGCAAGGGGGTCAAGAAGGCCAGTTCGGCTAAATGGCAGAAGGGGGCAATGGAAAAGGGCACAGTACGTTGGGGGCCTGGTGTGACCTTGTCTAAGGACGACTACGCAAAAGGTTTCGCACCGTATCATGATGAAATCGAAAAGGTTAAGCTGCCTCCGAGATATCCACGTCGTGATCCTAGGAACCTAAAACGAGTTGAAGCGATCGCTTTGGCTTTGGGCAAGCGAAAAGAAGCCGAGCTCGATAAGGCTTAACAGAGTTTTGAGTGTTTCCCTCAGGGATGCCCTGGGCGGAGTTTTGAGTGTTGAGCTCATTGTGAAGGGAGGTAAAAATTTATCATGAATTACAGAATCGCAAAAATACTGGCGAGAAAGAACTTTATAGCAGACGCGATCGAACCACTTGCTATTAACATAAAGGACCCAATCTCTCAGATCATCCTGGTTAATGAGGTACTTGGTGTAGGCGGAGTTGATTTGCTTGCGCACAGGGCGGCACATATAACCAAGATCGAGATATTCGATGGGTCGGATGTGTCGTATTCTCTCTCTGGAGTGGAAGCACAGGCAGTTGACTTTTACCACAACAAGCGGGAACCGGCAAATACCCTGACTTATGTTAACACGCACTATGCATACGAGGTTTATAAGTTGAACTTTGGACGCTATTTGTACGATCCGTTGCTGGCCTGGGATCCTAAGAAGTTTGTGAACCCGCAAATGAAGATTACGATAGACCTGAATGCCAGTGAGGCGCTTGTTGCATCGGGTTATCTAACAGTGATGGCTCATATATTCGATGAGAAGGAAATAGTTCCGGAAGGGTTCTTAATGCATAAGGAGATCAAGAGCTGGGACCTGGCTGCTGACGCTCATGAGTATACAGACCTTCCAACGGATTTTCCTTACAGAAAGTTATTCTTGAGAGCGCAGAGGTATGACTTCAAGCCGACGGTACAGGTAGATCAGATTAAGATATCTGAGGATAACGACAAGCGGATACCGGTGGACAATACCTCCGAGGAGGTGCTAAAAGCCATACAGAGTTCGACACCACCTTATCGAGAGGCTTTAACATATCCTGGCTACGTCGCTGCAAGATTCGTATATGTTACACCCACTTACAGGGCTCTTTATGGTGCGGCACCTTGGAGAAATGTTCAAACCGAGATGAATACTAGTGTTGGTTTCGGAGACGGTGGGCGTATTGCACATGTTGAGACTGCCAGCGGTCCGAATATACAGATATTCGGCGAAGGATATCTACCTCACGGCGTATTTGAGATTCCTTTTGGATTGCAAAACGAGCCTGATGATTGGTATGACGTTGGCAAGGTAGGAAGCCTGAAGGCAGATATAACCGGCGGCGAGAGTACGGGCTCTGCGGAGCTGATGTTACAGCAGTTCAGGAAGTACTAATCGTAAAGTTGATGTCGGAGAAGGATCAGGGAAAATGGCCAAAGAAGCGAAACAAGAGAAAGTGCATAAATGCCGTAATTGCGGTGCTACTCTCGGTATGAGTGACGATGATACAGGGCATTGTCCTGCTTGCGGTTTGGTACAATCAGTATCGGCAAAGAAAAAGTGACCCAGCAGCTAAGAAGGTATTGAGATGGCCGAAAAGGGATTGCTGCCGTGCGTGTTCCCATCTGAATTTACGAACACAAGCCGGGTCATACACAAAGGGCCCTGTATTGTGGCCTGTGTAATGATGGCAGCTGATGGGGCAAACGCAGACTGCCAGGTGTACGATGGCGTCAATGACAAAGGCAAGCAAAAGGCACACATAGAAGCGGTGACCGGTACAACATTCGGCTGGTGTCCTGGCAAACCGACAGACTTCGACAACGGTATTTACATTGCCGTCAACGCTGCAACATCAAAAGTCACAGTGACATACCTACCTGAGTCGCGCAAGCGTTTCATTTAGCGGGGGGATCATGCCTGGAGAACAAGACGAAGTCAGGTGGAGAGGTGTCCGTCCGGTTGAAGGGATTCGCGGGGTATGGCCGGAACGAAACGCTACAAGAATCCAGGAAGCGGGGGCTAGAACATCATCGGGAGGGGAAAATTTCTACACGGTGCCGGCAAACAAAAAGCTATTTATAAGTAGCTTGGTACTGACTTCGAAGTTGACTTTAGCAGCTGAGGTGTATAGCACCATGTCGGTTTTAAATGCTGTAGACGTGACTCAGTATACAATTTTGAGACAGATATATACCATAGCAGGGCAGCAGACTTTACCTTTGAGTTTCATGCCGGCCCTTGAGGTTTTAGCCGGCTGGAAAGTTCGTATATACTCAAGCTCTGATAATTTGTTTGTTTTCGTATATATTTTCGGATGGATTGAGGACGAGTAGACCGATGATCTATACGGCGAACATCACGACAAACGCGAAAACATGGAAGACAAATCTCAAGCAAACACGAATCAACGTTACAAAGGGTCTGGTCTATCAATTCGAATTGTATTTTCCAGCCGGCTCAGCCGGCCTGATGGGGATTGCCGTGTTCGATGGGCTGTTCCAGGTCTGGCCGTCGAGCGTTGGTGAGTTCTTCATAGGCGAGGACCATCTGATAAGTTTCCCGGACATGTATCTGAAAGAAGCAGCGCCGTTTGAATTTCAGATTTATACATACAACGAGGACACAGAACACAACCACTTTGCGTCGGTAAGAATCGGGCTGGTATCGAAAGAGGTTTTTCTGGCACGGTTTTTGCCGACAAAAACAGATGCATACATGATCAAGCTAATCGCCGGGCTTATGGGAGACCAGGAGGCAAGGGCAAGGGTGCAGCGGGAACAGCTCGAGCAGACGGTGTTCGAGTGGATGCTCGTAGAGCAGAAAAAAGAGATCCGACTGCAGAAGCAGGCGGACAGACGACAGAGGACTAGGGAGAAAGATGGCATCGGGTTTACCAGATTATAAACGCGGGGTTGACATTTTTAGTCAGACCCTGGCTGATCTAGTGGTAGCGGTTGACAGTATTCCGCGAGTTGACGTTGATATTTTAGCACAGTCAATAGCAGAGCTGACGACCAGACCGAAATACGGAGCGGCCCAGCTACTGGCTGGGGAAGCGACGATGACGGGAATGGGTGAGGCTTCGATAGGATCGGTTTCGGGCAAAGGGATGATATATGGGGGTTTGTTGTATTTAAGTTACACATCTACCCAAATTGGATCAATACCAGTCTTGAGAGTTGAGGGAGTTTCAATCACTGACCTGAACATTTCGGACCTAAACCAATTTGGAGTTTACATGGAGCATGCTTATCCGTTTTATATGCGTACATACGATAATGTGAATTTTCTTTACTGTATGGGCATTTCGGGTGGTATTACGTTTGAGACCGGGTTTGAGATTTTGTATACTGCGGCGGCAGGCGGACTTCCGGCAGTGTATTGTAAAGTTATTTACGCATTGATATGAGGCTGTCTGTGAGAATTGAGCTTCGAGGTATTATCGTGCATCGGAATGGGGGGCACAAGTATGTAGACCTGGTGGTAACCGAGGACCGGCCGGACAAATATCGCAAGCACCGGATGGGCGTTGATATTAAGCTGAACCGTGGTAAGATCAATACGTTTTTGAGTGGGGTATACGGGATTAAGCCAGGCGATATCGTTTGGCCCGGGCACATTACGATCTAAATTTTGTAGTGAGGTGAAGAAGATGGCGGAAATTTACAGGTGGATCAGGCACAACCAGGGGCTTTTCGTGGCGCTGCTTATATCGGCAGCGCTGCTGGTCTGGACTTTTGGGTGTGAGTCGATGGTTGGTTCGCTCACAGAGCCTGGCAGAATGGTGAACCGGGATGAGCTCCAGGCCGAGATCTCGGCTGAGACCAAAAGGCTCGAAGCCGAACTCGATGCGCTTCTGCAGATGGCTACTGTAAAGATGCAGAAGCTGGACCGCGAGGATGAGATTAAGCGCAAGCTCTTTGAATTTGCGAGCATCACGGCGCAGACAGGAACGGTCAATCCGGCCGGCGTGCTAACCTTGGTCGGAAGCTTCATCGGTGCCGGTGCCCTGGTCGACAACCGAATCAAAGACAAGGTTATAAAGAACAGACCGTTGGCGGAAAGTTGATGGCGGTTCTCGGGTTCAGTCAAAAACCGATCGTGATGCCGCACTATCCGCACATGCTGCCTGAGGACAGGCGGATCTGGACGGTGTTTCTGGAATCCGAGGTCGTAGAGATAACGGAGGTATGGTACGATGTGCACGTTGGACAAGGTGTGCTTTTGCCTGTGGGTGCTTCTGCTCTTGAGCAACGGATCCGTGATGGGATTACGCGCAAACGTATCGATGTGGTTTGTCATGTTGGCGATAAGTATTGGGTCGTTGAGGTCAAGCCTCGTGCGAATATGTACGCACTTGGACAGATTTTGACTTACGTCCGGCTCTTCTCGAGCGAATTCGCGATGGTCGACGAGGTTGTGCCGGTAGTAATTTGCGATGAGGTAGATGAAGATTTGCTTTATCTGATCGAGGAGTTCGGAGTGATGGTTTGGAGGATGGTCGGACCGGCGGTGTAAGAGCATTTCGAAAAATGAAAAAATCGGTCTCGAATTAAAGACAGAACGTCCTCACCTTAGCGCGCGTGCCGGCACGGCTTCGTCCGTTCTCAACTCTCTGCTTAAAAGATCACTTCGTAGGGTGTAATCGATGATTCCTTTTGACGCCCATCCTTAGGTTGAGGGAAGTGCAGAACGGAGGCCTGGAAATTCAGACCTCCGCATCCCCAGTGTATCGGGCGTCGTCGCGGTTGGTCGTACTATCTAACCATTTCGTGGACACTCAGCTCACAGCTGCCAGAGTACGATCGGAGCTACCTTGCGGTGGAAAGGCTAGGCCAGGTCCCGTCTCTAACGATTAAGTGTTGGCCTTCTTTTATGCCAGGCCCTTGCTTTAAGCATGTTCGCAAACCAAGCTGTGCTTACGCAGCTTATTATCGGTGCTAGAGTTATGTCGGTTTAGCTCGAGCCCGATAATCAGTGTTATCGGGGCGAACCTTGACAAATATCGAGGGAAAAATGCGATTGGACATTTAGTCTTTAGGACTGCTTTGGAGTAGCACGAATTTAAAATAAGTGCTACTGTACAAACGCAAAAAAGCTGCCTCTAATAAGGGGTTTTGCCCTTTTTTACGAAATATCGCATTGAAAATTCCCGATCGGAAATTATGCTAGATTTAGACTGGACGGGGGTAGTGTCCCACGGGTATAACACGGACATCGAGAAAAAGTTTATAGCCTTAAGGAGGCCAAAATATGTGGGTCAAAAGGGTATTTCGTTCGCACAGCTCGCTGGTTATAACTTTGCCAAAGGCGGCGTGCAGAGGCATGAAAATTGCGGCTGGTGACTACTTGATGATTGGCTTATATAACCGCGAAAAATCAATGACCATCACGAAGATCGTACCTAAGGGGAAAAATAATGGCAGAGGTAAAAAAGATACCGGTCAAGGATATCAAGGTCGGGGACCACGCGTTGAGAGCAAGCGAAGATGATGAGGGAATCGACGAGCTCGCTGCGAGTATTCGTAGGGTGGGCGTGCTTGTCCCTCTTGTTTGCCGTGATGAGTCTGGTGTTCTATGCCTGGTGGCTGGACACCGAAGGCTCAAAGCAGCTGAGCGCGTGGGGCTGGAAGCTGTACCTGTTGTTGTTGGTGATTATTCTGACGCTAAGGCTAAAGAGGTGAGCTTTGCTGAGAACATGTTCCGTGCGGACCTGACGGCCGTCGAGATCGCTGCCGGCATGAAGGACGTCCTAGAGAATGGTGTAATGGAGATCGACGAGCTCGCAAAGGCTGTGCATCGAAGCACGAACTGGGTCGGCAGAATGATAGCGCTGCTGGCCTGGCCGGCTGATGTCCTGGCTGCCATACATGCCGGCTGGCTGTCTGTCAGTGCTGCGAACAACCTGGCGTTAATTACCGATGATGTGTACCGTGATTTCCTGCTGCGTAACGCGTTCGACTCGGGCGCAACAGCAAGGACAACGGCGGCCTGGCTACAGGCCTGGCGTTCGTTTCAGCCACCGGAAGCTGCTCTCCAAACGGAGCCTGGGACTGCCGGGTCTCCCCCCCAACCCGCGGTCCCTCAGGCTCCTTGTATTTGCTGCGGCAATGTGTTCAGGACGGATGAGCTCAGCCACGTGCCGGCATGCGTCTCATGTATAAGGGTGATTCGAGAGGTGGGAACGTCAAGGTGAGAGCTATAGAAGATTTCCAAATCTATCACGCTCACCTACAACACTGAATATTGCTTTTTTCTTATCTTCTTCGTTTGGGTGGGTGTAGATCTGTGTGCTCGCAATGTTTTTGTGACCTAGTAGTTCCTGGACGGTCCGCATATCAGTGACTCGCATGAGCCGGCTGGCAAAGGTATGACGGAGAACGTGCGGGTGCACAGGGCGACCGAGAGCTTTCCATGCCGCGGCGTTTATGATCCTCTCTACCTGGCGGGTTGTGATGGGCGTAGATAAATTTTTGGATCCGAACGCGTTGTGTGTGCAGTCGTTGTCGCACAGAGACAAATGATGTTTGCGATATTCCTCGAGGGCGCAGGCGAGACTGATGCTGACCGGTATGCTGCGTTCTGTTTTTGTTTTTGTGATAGCAGGACGAACTATGATCGATGTCACCGGCTTGCCGGCGTAATACAGGTCGGACATCTTCAGCTGGATCACTTCGCCGACTCGCAGGCCGGCATCGAGCATCAGGCAGCCGATCAGGTAGTTGCGGATCCCCTTGATGAAAGTCTTGTGCGAAGCATTTTTAGCGAGCAGCGCTTCAAGAAGCAATTGACTATCACTAGTGGTCAGGGTTTTGGGTGTGTTCATTTGAGAAGACCTTTCTCGTGCAATAGCCGAATCCTGTTAGCCAGGCGAATCCGGCGCTCGGGCGCGAAGCCCGTTTCGTTGTGATTGTATTTGATCGAACAGATCCGGATATCCTTCGGTGGCTGGTCATGACGAGGTACAACCAACAACCGGCCGTCGATGGCGCAAAGAAATTGCGGACAGTAATAGTCGCAAGGTCTTTTTGATACCAGCCTGACGGCTTCCTCGATGAGCTCATCGGGTGTCATAAATTTCTCCCGTCAAAAGACCCGGCCTTCTGAGGCCCAGGGGAACTACATAATGACCAGGTACACAATCAACACTACAATCAAGATCATTAAGAGCCAGAGGATGCTAAAACAGATTTTCTTGACTTTGAGGCCGAGGTCAAAACGGTATTGCAGTGTATTGATTTCTTCAATTGTCGAGTTGTAGAGATCGGGGTCGTAGGGCTCGAGGTTGGCGGCAGCGTTGAGCTGGTTTGTTAGTTCGATCTGACGTTCAATGTACTGTTTGTTGGTCATGGCCTGGGCCCTAAAAAAACGTTGCTAAACAGGCCGCCGCAATGGCGACCTTTCAGATTCCTCCCGTCAAAAGCTACAGTCTTCCAAGGCAAAGCGTAGCTCTGTCATCAATGTGTAAAGTATGAACGCACCGCTCAGCAGCGCGACGATCCACAAGTAGATATGGAGGCTTAGCGGCCATTGCCGGCTGTGGTAATAACTGTCATGCAGTGATGCCATTTCTACAATTATATAGTTGCACATATTGGGGTCGTAGGGCTGGAGGTTTGCGGCAATTTCGAGCTGTTTTATTAGTTTGATCTGATGTTCAATGTACTGTTTCTCGGTCATGGGGTATCTCTTAGTGAAGGTTCAATTGTATCGGGCACTCTGTGTGCCCTACCTGCCTTAAGTTCGGGTTGGTCGTTTAGGAGATCGCGGAGTGAAACGAGCAGGTTGGTGACATCAGACTCTCTGCATTCGAGCTCAGCGCGTTCGATCAGTTCCGCTTGCTTTATAACACCAAAGATAAGTTCTGCTCTGTCCATTGACTTAACCTTTCAATGGGGGTCAGTGGATTCGGGCGATTCGTATTGGCTACCGGCTTCGAGCTCAGGCTGATCATTGAGAAGATTGCGGAGTTTAGCCAGGTAGTATTGTGCCTGGGCGATAGACCCGGCATTTTGGGCTTCATTGGCCAGGCCGATAATTTCTAGACATTGGCTGATTAGATCGTTTTGGTCCATAAGTCAAACCTTTCGTTTGCCTGGGTTCGGTTGGTCTGCGAAGCCATGGTCTGGGCCCCGTTCTTCTTTACAATATTTTTCGAGCAAACGCCTGGCATGACCAAGACAGGCAGCGGCGGTTGTTTTGCTTCCCGATTTAGCCTGACTCGTGGCTTCGCTGAGCTCTACTCTGACCCATTTGATCGCGTCCCATCCGTTCATATAGATTTCCGTTCTCCGCGCTCGAGCGCGGTCAAAACAATCCCGACCTTTCTGATATCAGAATATCGGCAAAAGCGACACGATGTCAAGAACAAAATCGACATTTATTTAGCGACATCTTGTCTTCGATCAGTCCGAGGACCTCGTCAATTTGGTCGGACTTTGTATAGAAAGCGACCATTTCTGAAATAGCGGCAATCATGTCTAAAATGTTGGGGGTGTAGCCTGCGTCCAGATTGGCGAATAAACGCGACAGCTCCGGCATTTGCGATTTGAGGGTATCAAGGGCTGCATCGGACGCAGTTTGTCCAGCACAGCGTGCTCCTTGTTCCTGATTCGTGCTCATGTGCGCTCCTTTCAGCTAAAAAATTGCCGCCCGGCGCTTGACATTAGCGGGCGGCAATGTTAAAATAGGGTGTTTCTACTATCTCAGCCCCGCCGTATTTGTGGGAACCTCCTGCGGCGGGGTGCAATAATTTTTGCCGATCGGCGCTTGAAACGAGAGGACGGCAATGGTAAAAGGGGAGCTCTCCCACAGAGAAGCCCCGCCACTCATCTCAGTGTCAACAGTCGTGGCGGGGCTGATTTTTTGCAGCTGCTCGTTCGCAAATCGCGTGCCCGCAGGATTGTACCGCGGCAAGGGCACGAGATTTGCCGAGCAGCTGCTCGCGGCTTACGACAGATTTTGGAGAAATTGAGGCTCCAAAACTGTCGTAAGTGCCTGACAAAATCGCAAAATCCGAGAGGGGAACCGCGTCCGCGTCTAGCGCGCAACGCAGTGGAGTGCTGCGGACGTGGTGGTGAATCGGATTTTAGCAAGGTTATTAGAACGGTTGGGGGTTGTCGTGATCAGAATAGCCTCCTCCGAAATTTGGAGTGCCCGGGAATCCAGGAAAGCACGAAAACCCGAAACCGTGGCGAACCTTGCGGCGATACAGGTGAGCTTACGTGAGGAATGGCTTACGTTTTGTCGGCAAGCGGTAGAACTATCCTTGTGAGAGAGCTTTTTGCCGAATCACGTTCCGATTATGGTGGTAGTTGGCGGGTGGATGGACTTGCTTGTGAGGCTTACCTGGTGGGGAAATTAGTTAGAGCTGACAGCGATTGAGAATAACCTTAGCCTAAAAAACAATTAGACAAACAGACGGGCGGTAGCCCGTTTGTTTGTCTGTTCATTGAAAATCCCGCCATTGTTCTTGTCCTTTTTTGTTCACTCACAGATTAAAGTTTATGGGCTACAATGGCGGGATTTTTAGCGGGCAATGGCGAAGCCAGCCCGCAATTGCTTACGGGCAGATTCGGCGGGATTGCGGTTCGGTAAAACCGTTGCGCGTGTACTATCACCTCGGGGTTTGTTCCTGGTGTGCGTTACGTTCTGTGCCTTGCGATGCTGTGGCTTAGAGAGCGGCGGAGAACGTAGAGAAACGCCGCGAATGATGTGTCGGTGAGCGGCGTCTCGTTAAGAGACGGCGCGAATGATGTGCCTTATCGAGACGCGGACGCGTTAAGCGAACGCGGCGAGCTGTGCCTTATCGAGACGCGGACGCGTTAAGCGAACGCGGCGAGCTGTGTGTTGTCGAGACGCGGACTCGTTAAGAGGACGCGGCGAGTGATAGGGAATATTCTTTGGTGTGATGTGCTGCCGGGGCGTCAGCCCGACAAACAGATGGTCCATCGTCAGATTGTCCCCTGTGATGTTCAGGATGGTCCTCACTGGACGAAGTGAAAACCGGCTTTACTTTAAATAGGGCGGTTGGGAAATATGACGTTACGTCTCGAGCATGCCCTCGAGAAGGTCCTCTATCTCCTCTAGCGTTTCCCTGGCACCTTTGTAATCACCGTCCTTTATTTGCTGCCATGCCTTGGTACATAACTCTTTGATCTCCGGAGGACCCCAACGAATGGCAGTGTTCTCGATGATGCGTAAAAAGATGGTTGCCCTGTTGTAGTATTGCTGATCCAGAAGGCGCTGCGCTTACTGGGTTTGATAAAGCATCGTTGCG
>JABUBK010000259.1_pt1 | contig 12165 bp, 17 predicted proteins | sample 7332671 | NCBI WGS metagenome assembly JABUBK01 (sample SAMN07256342, study PRJNA390944) | subsurface metagenome | isolation source: Methane hydrate marine sediment | place: Pacific Ocean: Eastern North Pacific, ODP site 1244 | collected 2002
ATGCAGAGCTGCAGGACTCCTTGGACCGGATGAAAAAGACAGCTCCGAAAAAGTCTAAATCTAAGTCCAAATCGGAGCCGAAAGTCGTTTCAATTACCGCTCCTTCTAAGCCAGTCGATGTGCCGAAAGTAATATCTACCTCTGAATCAGAATGATTATTCTGAGGTATTAAAAATGATAGGTGAACAGCTCCAGGAGTTAGTCTCGGAAGGCCGGGCTCGAATTTCCAGGGCGAAGGCAAATCTGCCGGTGCCGAGATTGGAAGTTCTCTCTCGCTCACGCGGCCTGGTCGACAATTTCCCAATGATCGCGAATATCCGGCATCGACTGGCCGGGTCTGGTGCCCAGCCTGATAAGGATGCCGTAACTCCGGTCCCCGCTCCTCGGCCCCGAAAGGTTCGAGGCGTATAGGGGGAATTCAATTGGCCGTTGGATGGCGAATCAGAAAACTAATCTGCGCTGCCAGGCCGGGATGTAGTGCGGCGACAGATGAACCCGAGTTCACGCCCATGCCAGTTGAGGGTGGACTCGACGGGAGCCGGCTTCATAATATTTTCAAACTCGATACCCCAGCACCCCCGCAGGAAAAACCCGTCGATAGGGATGCCAGTTATAAGGCTCGGATGGTCGACGCAAGAAAAAAGGTCCCCGCTCCTAAGAGAGTTGTGAGTGTGTGACCTTGCCGTTGCTGGGTAATATTCTGCGAGGGGTCCTCGCAGCGAATAGTGGCTCCAGACCGAATCCGCATAAAGAAGACCCCCTTACTTTCAGAACGCTCACCATTGGGTCCGAGCCTCGTCGCATCCTTTCGGCCTCTCAGACCCGACTTCAGGCCACGCTGCTGTTGAACTCTGGCTCCGCGAAAATCGGATTCAGCGAATCCCTGCCGTCATGGCAATCGTTTCAGCTCCCTCGAGAGAAATTCTTTAATGTTGATGACCCGACTACTGAGTTATGGGCCGTGGCCTCTAACGGGGGCTCTGCCCAAATCGGGTTGATCGAGAGGTTCTGATAATGTCCGGCGAATTGCATTTGGAGCGAGCGGTGATGGCTATCGAGAAATTCATAGATGCAAATCAATGTGGCTGGTGCCGACGGAAGGCCCTGGAAATCCATTCTCAATTGGCCAGCTTTCGTAAAATCACCGCTGAAGTTGAGAAATTTGGCCGAAAAATCCAGAGCCTTGACAATACCTCGCCGGATGATGAGATCTCCTCGGCTACTCCGTCGGCAGCCATCCCTGAGTCTCGAGAGCTGCTCGGGTTTAGAACTCTCTTGAGGACCCGTCCTCGATTTCTCGATCTCCTGGGGGGTCCACGGTGAGCCTCAGGTCCAAACTGGTGAATAGCATATTCCTTGCGGTCCAGCGGGTCCTCAATCTAAAGGGGAATATCGGGGGCTTGCAATCTCGTTATCATGCCACTAAGGGTCGAATTCTCCGAATCTATATCACCGATGTTGATAAGTATGCCTCTTTCAAAATCGAGAAAGGAAAAATCCGTATGGTCAGCGGCGTCGAGGCATCCGCTACCGTGAGCTTCGATGTTGCAACATTACTGGACCTATTGAAAGGAAAAATCAAAATTCCCGCTCAGGACGGGAGCCATTACTGGGAGCAATACACCCCTTTTGACGCCTGGCGACGCGGCGAATTGTCGGTAAAATCCGACAATGATGAATGTTGGTTATCAGACTTGTCCCTATTCGGGCGTGAGTTGTATGCTGAAGCCTTCCCTGTAATCCGCGAGGAGTTTGGGGGGAATGATTAATCACCATGGGGCATCCGAGAATTTCAGGCATGATCTTCGCGAGATCGGATGCCCGTCCATATAAATCCATAAAGGGGGAAAACAACAAGAGAACCTCTGTCATCGACGGAAAGGGTCGGAAGAAATCGGAAGTTAGGATGTCCACACCAGGAATGGTGAATCTCTCTCTGGCTCTCCTCTCCTCAGGTTTTCATCGCGGTATTTCCTGTCCGTGGTGAATATTCTGCCGATGATTCTGTTTCCGAAAGGAAATTTCCCCCACCCCGAAATCATTAAACCCCTGGGGCTCAGTATTGCTTACTGGGCATTGATTAGAGCCTAACGAATCCTCTCTCTTTTCGGTGTCCAAGGAGACGCTCGAGAATGGGGTAAATCGTCATCGACTTCGGTAATTGGCGTCTCCTTCGCTCTCCGCACCACAAACATATTTAACTAATCAGGTTATTGTAATTCGTAGGGGCAATGGAGTCAGGCATCGCTACCTTCTCTGCGGTCCCGAGGAGCGTGTGCAAATTTCTGGTGATAGCACATCGTTTTTTACGCACGCTCCTCTCCTTATCGGTATCAAAAGTATCAAAGGTATCTTTTATCTCTCTAGAAACATTAAATAAGCCTCATTATTATCTGCTCCCTTGTGCTATCTCCAGAAAGCAACACCCGAGAATCTGACCTTAACCCCGATCTGCAAAGGGGGTTTTTGGGGTGAGCGAGGCACAATCTTCGACCCCAACCGGGCGTTTTCAAGATTGTATCCCGCACCGTATAAGGATATGCCACCAAGAACCCGAAAATCAGCCCACCCATCCGTGGACGGATAGATGTCCTTTTTGTAAATTACCAGTATATAAACGCTTTGATAAGGTTTGGAAATGTCACCGATGCGGAATGACTGTTCGGACGGACCCCGGTAAATTGATAATTACCTCTCAAATCCCCGAGGAGGAATTATACCCGAGGGTCGACTCTCGAGGAGAATTCATAGCTCAGTCCGGCTGGTCTAATAACGATTTATTCCCGATTAAATCGAGTGATTTCATCCTGGCTGGTATGGAAAAAAAAGGGACATATTGCGGTGCCAGGATTGTCTCTGGATTCAACCATGATTCTATCAAATATGAGAAATTCAGTTGCCGGAGATTGACCTGTCCAGTATGCTATAAGGACTGGTTGAACCGGACCGCTTTCAGATACGCTGTCCTCATTGAATCCTATTCCAGATTCAATAAACAACGGCCATCCCATGTTATCGTGAGTGTCCTTCCGAAGTCTGCCGAGTCATGGACCTGGGCTGAGTATAACAACCGGCTGCACCGGAAAGGAATTCGCGAGCTGAAAGGCATCGGCGTGGTCGGGGGAGTGCGAATATTCCATCCTTATCGAGTGGCTCGAGATATTAAGGGGCAATTGAAGGACCTGGGCTATGCGGATGGATATGATGATAATCCCCGGTCCTGGGGTTATTGGCGAGGAGTCCGGGAGAACGCTTTAGAACTCGACCATTGGAAGGACTACGTCGTTGCCGGCCCCCATGACCACAACATCTGTTTTCCTTATTGGCTGGCCTCGCACGATAGCCCCGATATTGTTGTGAAAAAGATCGGCAATCTCAAAACGGTCCGTCATATCGTCGGTCTGCTGCGGTATTTATTGAGCCACGCTGGAAAATTGCCAGATTCTTCAATGCCGACTAAGAGATTCGGGATTTTCTCAGGTCCGAATAGATGGACTCCTGAAAATAATTTGACCGAGGATGAACTACTGGCCGTTAAGAAGGACGTGGCTGAGTGTCTGAACATGGTCTATAATGAGCAATCGGACGACATAGAATACCCTCTCGAGGATGCCCCTGGCGAAGAAATTATCTTCCTGCCGATCTATGAGCTGCCGGGGATAATCCATACCGAATGGGTCAATGACCTATCTACTGCCGAGCTTGAATTCTGGAAGATATTGGCTAAGAAGGTGCGTTCTCGCGAGCCGCTTTTACATGATGTTGTCGAGGAAATCAGGCCGGCTTCCATAAAGGCTTATCACGCTCGAGATTTCGATGCGGACGAATCAGATGGCTTGAAGTCGTCCCTCATCCTCGAGAATGGGAACCCGCTGTATTTCGACGAGCTGCTAATCCCGGGGGACCTCGGGCTATCGCTCGCTCGATTCTATCTCGGTCAATTCCGTGAAGCCCATAGTCGATATTGGCTGGTCGAAAAATTGCGTGCCCATGAACTCGAGGACCCGTACGACATCATTGACCGGCTGATCGCTGCCGGCGAGATCGAGATTCGGGGTTCCGATGATATGCTGCATATTACTCGCTTATTCCAATTGCCAATAAAATCAAGGGGGAAAAAGCATGAATGAAGGAATGAGAAATTGCGTGATATGTGGGATAGAGGGCTATCTCGATTGTGATGGATGCTGCTCGGCTGAGTGCGGGAATATCCAGCTCGCGGAGTATGCCGCTTTGGGGCATACCCATGAGCCGTGTGCCGATTCGTCGGAGTGGACCAATTGCCCTGTCTGTCAGAAGGGTGCCGGTCTGAAGGCCGAGGTAAATCCGCATGAATAAACCCCGCACTCCCAGGTGCCCTCTGCCGGTATGCAAATATCGAATGTCACGGCGGTGCCGTCGAACCGAGGGATGCTATTTCGCTGGCCGGCGATTTCGTAAGGACCTCTCTGCCGAGATCGGCTTCCAGTGGTTAGAAATCACCGACGGAATTGGCCGGGATGGGGTGCCTCGAGAGATTCTGAAACCCATACCCGATTGGCTGGGGCATCTCTATGAAGGATTACCCGCGAGGGGGTTCTGTCGATGCCCTTGAGCGAATCCCATCCGTCGAAGGTAAACATAGGCGCAGAGCGCATCTCAGGGCGAGGAGCGGCCTCTAATGCCGGTCTGCTCGCCCGCGAGGGGTACTCTCGATGCCCTTGACAATTTGGATATGCTGTCAGTGTGTCCGATGCCAGCTCGGGAAGTGTATTATCTTTGAGGATGCCATGCCTTCGGGGTGTCCTGGGTCCGTTATGGATGGCTCCCCCGACCCCATCCCGCTATGGCGGAAAACTGTCTTTGAACGGTTGCCGTTGTGTATTGAGACTTAAAAGCGGGGACCCTCGAGTGTGAGGACTGAGATATATATTAATCGGAGAATTTCTGAAAAACTTCATAGTGATCGCAATTTCCGAAATTGTCCAGTGATTTCTCCAGGATGATCTCGATCACGATCAGCAGCTCCGATCAGCGGATTTGAATATAAATGCCTTGATTACCCCGTTAAGAGGGAGTGAATTGACTCCCCCAATTCCTTTCGTGCCTGTCGCAATGATGAATATTCTTGAAATTTGGATACCTCGTCAATGTTGCCATTCTCTCGTAGAACTCTAATCGAATATCTCCTTGAGTCCGCGAATCTCTCACTGGTTATGAAAAAAATCTCTTTCTCCAGTGGCTTAATGTCATGCACTCTGCTCTTAAAAAATACCATGGTATTCGCATCAAAGAAATACCCGACTCTGCGCTGATGGATTGCCACTCTCTCCCTATATTCATTTTTCAGTTCGTCCTTGTCCATGTTGACCACACCCCCGGGACCGCTCGACGATAGACGGAAATCTCCCCAATGGATGATAAAGATTTTCCATTAAGCCGGGATTATTGAGTGATATATGGCCGTCGAGCAATGGCACGGTCCTAAGTTCTCCGTGGATTCTGTCTGACCCTGCGCCGTCCTCTGAGTCCTCATAGATGACTCAGGGGGGGCTATCCCCTTGGGGGTGATCGAGGGGGCACCCCTCGATGATCTATGACCTTCGACATTCCGATTTTTATAAGAATCCTGCAAATCGCTGCGCAGATCTCGAGATCCTCTGATCGTCAGCTCTGTCCAGTTGTTTTGTCGATTATGATCTGTTTCAACCAAGTGCGATTATTATCCTTTTTCAAAAGTCTCTATGATCTGTTGTGAGTTCATCCCGACGCTATGCAGATAGTCGATGGCTTCCACACGCTCGCCATGCAATAGCTTTTCTCCGTTCCTAATCCGGAGTAAAAGAATTCTCATGTGTGATGGAACGAGACTGTCAGCTATCGGTAGTCCGAGCCTTTTCTTCTCCTCAATTTCTGCCATGATTATCTCCTGCCTCGAGGGGGGATATTCTCGGAGATTGATATACATTTCTCCGATAGTGTAATCTTGTGATCGCAACACCTTGAAATCTCAAATATTATCATGGTGTTGCAACATTATGATGTTAATTCACTTCGAGTAGTGCATGTCTACACTACATCGGCAACACTATAATACATCACTACGATTACATCACGGGTGCACTACATGAGTTTTCCACCTTTAAGTGATGACATAATCGGACAGATTTGTGAACATGGGAGAGCCGGCATCGAAGTGAACGAAATCGCCGAGCGGGTCGGGGTATCTCCCGCGTCTGTTATCAAATATCTCAAGAAGTCGAATCTCACGCCATATTGGGGTACTAAGCGGGGTCAATCTGCCGCTCCCATACCGTCGGGATATGCCGCGCCGTCCACTGTGCCTCAGAAATTGGAAGGTCGGTCCGTTCTCAGCCCCGAGGCCGACGCTTCCCGGGATGAAGTTAGAATTCTGCAGAGCGCACTCGACAAATTCCGAATCGAGGCCTCTATGCAGAATCTCACTCACCCTCAACCGTCAATGGATTTCAGCGATCTATTGAGGGCCTTCAACGAGCTGCGAAGTCAAGAAGCTCCCGGAGTGAGCGCATTGGGCGATGAAATTCGCCAGCTCCGAGAAAATAATGTCCTATTGAATCAGAAGTTAACCGAGTCTCGAGCCGAGAACGCAATGCGGGAGATGGAAGCTCGCTTGAGCCGTAAGATTGCCGAAGCCACTCAGGCCGCTCGGAGCGAGCGAATTGAGGAATTGAAATTTCTCCGGGAGACTGTCGAGGCCAGTCCTGAATTCGTCGGGAGATTGTTAGACAAAACTCGCGGCCAGCTCGTTGAGCGGGGTTCTCGCGTGGCCGAGGCTATGGGCATCGAGGTCGGTGGCCTAACCGGCGAGCCCAGGAAAATGAAATCTATCTCATTCCCTCAGTCTGCAGGACCCGGCAGGGATTCCACTGAAGTTATTCCATACAGCGAGTCCGAGCTGCGAGAGCTTCAGGCACGACTCGATAAAAAAGAACTTCCCTCTGAGCCTTCCGAAGATCGGGAGCTGCCGGAAGAACCACTGAGCGAGCGAGAATCCGCTGATGCCGCTCGATACCGTCGACTCGCTGCGAACCTCGCAGAATCCCGTCAAAAAAATGCAGAGCTGCAGGACTCCTTGGACCGGATGAAAAAGACAGCTCCGAAAAAGTCTAAATCTAAGTCCAAATCGGAGCCGAAAGTCGTTTCAATTGCCGCTCCTTCTAAGCCAGTCGATGTGCCGAAAGTAATATCTACCTCTGAATCAGAATAATTATTCTGAGGTATTAGAAAATGATCTTTGAACAGTTCCAGGAATTGGTCACGGAAGGCAGGGCTCGAATTTCCAGGGCGAAGGCAAATCTGCCGGTGCCTAAATTGGAAGTTCTTTCTCGTTCACGCGGCCTGGTCGATAATTTCCCAATGATCGCGAATATCCGGCAGAGACTGGCCGGGTCAGGTGCGCCTGATAAGGATGCCGTAATTCCGGTCCCCGCTCCTCGGCCTCGAAAGGTTCGAGGCGTATAGGGGGAATTCAATTGGCCGTTGGATGGCGAATCAAAAAACTAATCTGCGCTGCCAGGCCGGGTTGTAGTGTGGCGACGGATGAACCCGGGTTCGCGCCCATCCCGGTTGAGGGTGGACTCGACGGGAGCCGGCTTCATAATATTTTCAAACTCGATACCGCACCCCCGAAGGAAAAACCCATCGATAAGGATGAAAAATATAAGGCTCGAATGGTCGACGCAAGAACAAAGAAGGCCGCTCCTGAGAGAGTTCTGAGTGTGTGACCTTGCCGCTGCTGGGTAATATTCTGCGAGGGGTCCTCGCTGCGAATAAGAGTCGCTCCCCCCCGAAGGCGAAGGACCCCCTTACTTTCAAGACATTCAGCATTGGGTCCGAACCTCGTCTCATCCTCTCGGCCTCTCCGCACCGACTTCAGGCAACGCTACTGTTGAACTCTGGCTCCGCGAAAATCGGCTTCAGCGAGTCCCTTCCGTCATGGCAATCCTTCCAGCTCCCTCGAGAGAAATTCTTTCCCATTGATGATCCGACTACTGAGTTATGGGCCGTTGCCTCTAACGGGGGCTCTGCTAAAATCGGGATGATCGAGAGGTTCTGAATATGTCAGGTGAATTGCATTTGGAGCGAGCGGCGATTGCCCTCGCGAAGTTCATCGATTCGAATCAATGCGGATGGTGCCGAAGGAAGGCCCTGGAAATCCATTCTCAATTGGCCAGCTTTCGTAAAATCACCGCTGAAGTTGAGAAATTTGGCCGAAAAATCCAGCGTCTTAACAATACCTCGCCGGATGATAGAATTAACTGGACCTCGGCTAATGAGATCTCCTCTGATGCCCCCTCTGCATCCATCCCTGAGTCTCGAGAGCTGCTCGGGTTTAGAACTCTCTTGAGGACCCGTCCTCGGTTTCTCGATCTCCTGGGGGGTCCACGGTGAGCTTCCGGTCCAAACTGGTGAATAGCATATTCCTTGCGGTCCAGCGGGTCCTCAACCGAAAGGGGAACATCGGGAGATTGCAATCTAACTATCATGCTAATAAGGGTCGAATTCTCCGAATCTATATCACCGATGTGGATAAATATGCCTCTTTCAAAATCGAGAATGGGAAAATCCGAATGGTCAGCGGCGTCGAGGCATCCGCTACTGTGAGTCTCGATGTTGCGACACTACTGGACCTATTGAAAGGACAAATTAAAATTCCTGCGCAGGACGGGAGCTTTTCTTGGGAAGAATACACCCCTTTTGACGCATGGCGACGCGGCGAATTGTCGATAAAGTCCGACCATAATGAGGCCTGGTTATCAGACCTTAGTTTGTTCGGGCGTGAGCTGTATGCTGAAGCCTTCCCGGTTATCCGCGAGGAGTTTGGGGGGGGATGATTAACCACAATGGGTGACCGATTTTCAGGCATGATTCTTCGCGAGAGAAAATCTCGGTCACCCGTCCAGATTCCATAAAGGGGGAAAAAAAGAAGAGAACCTCTGAATCATCGACGGAACGGGTCGGAAGAAATCTAAAAGTTAGGATGTCCACGCCAGGAATGGTGAATTTCTCTCTGGCTCTCCTCTCCTCAGGTTTTCATCGCGGTTTTCCTGTCCGTGGTGATTATTCCGCCGATGATTCTGTTTCCGAAAGGAAATTTCCCCCATCCCAATCTTTATCGGGGAGACGCTCGGGGCATACTCTATTCTCGTAATGCGTCTCCCTCACCACAAACATATTTAACTAATCAGGTTATTGTAATTCGTAGGGGCAATGGAGTATAGGCATCGCTACCTTCTCTGCGGTCCCGAGGAGCGTGTGCAACTTTCAGGTGATAGCACACTCGTTTTTGTACACGCGCTCCTCATTGGTATCAAAAGTATCTTTGGTGTCTTTTATATCTCTAGAAACATTAAATAGGCCTCATTATCATCCGCTCCCTTGTGCTATCTTCTGAAAGCAGCACCCGAGAATCTGACCTTGATCGTGCTTGCCAGTCTGATGTCAAACTCTCCTATCTTGATTCTCAGGGGGCTCGCATCTACTATGACGAGGTCGAGATTATTGGCGATTCCTCGTTGTCCTATGCAAGGTTTTATCTCTATCATTATTCTGAAAATCACACTATAATTTGGCTGATCGAGCGCCTTAGATCTCATGGCGTCAAGGACCCTCTGAAAATCATAAACCATTTACTCTCAATCGGGGAGATCGAACTTTTTGGACCTGATGACTTTCTCCGTCCAACCCATAGAGATTCCCCTCTAAGTTATCGGAGATTCGTCTCTGCGTCTGCGTTCTCTTCCCGACCTTCTCCTCAAGGCTCAGAGCGTAATGCTCACGCCCTTCCTGCGAGGTACCCCGATGTCTCCCCTTTAATCTTCTCTAATGGTTATCTCCGCTCTCTAATCGACTCTGCTCTCGATGATTATAACTTCGAGAGACTCAGCCGAAAAATGGTCGAAATCCTCTCGTCGGCGTCTAGTATCCCGCCTAAGAAGGAAAGTACCGTCTGGCTCTACCCGTATTCCGAGAGTTTGGAAATTGCATCAAAAAGCCTTCCTTTTATTTTTGATAATCTCGGACTTAGCCAGTCTCATTTAGTTACACTTTCACCCACCCTGTGTAACAAATTAGGCTTAAATCACTGGCAAATTCTCGATAAAGAGCTTTTACCGTATAGTCTTCCCGGAAGGGGTGCAATCGGCCTTAATTGCGGGAATTATCTTACTTTCAAATGCAATTATTGCGGTGAGCCTTTTCCTCATTCTCATTCTTGTCTGCTCCGGGCTTGTCCGAATTGTTATGAAAAATGGGCCGGTGTTGAAGGTCATACTGCAGCTTGGCGCTTATGGGCTGGCAAGAGTCTCATTAATCGGTCTCTTGGTATCCGTGGCCGACTTCTTCATATCATACTTTCCTTTCCGGATACCGGTGAGTTCTATGGTTCTTCTCGTACTCGTTGTTATGACGTAATGAAACGCCATGGCATCTGCGGGGGAGCTGTTGAATTTCACCCATTCCGAACTGATGATGAACATCAGTACGTCGCTGACGGCCATATTCATTTTCATGTTCAGGGCTATGCTGTCGGTGATATTCTCCCCGCTCGGCAAGAAATCGGTGACGATCTGTTATGCCATAAACTCGGATACCCCTTTCTCCATTCATCTCTCAGTAATTGCCTTTCTGATACCCCTCTTTATGCTGAACTGGTCTCTGCTCTCTGTGATTACATTCTCCCTGATATGGTCGTGACTCTCCAGGCATCTCGAGATTATGTTTTTAAGGTTATCCCAGATGCTCGTTATAATGATTTCAAAGGGTTCCGCTCCCCCTTTCATCTCGCTAAAGTCATTGGTTATGCTCTGAGCCATTGTGGTATTATTCGTAACTTCCACGCCCTGACCTATTTCGGGATTCTATCATACAATTGTTTGACCAATGACCTTCTTAAAGAGGATGATCCAGAGTTCTGGGCGTTATTCGATAAGCTGAATGGTGTCCGTTGTCCTAAGTGCGGCTCTTTCGATACTGAAATCTATGTTCCCGGACCTGATGCGGTTGACGACTTCCACGAATCCGTTCTCTCCGAATATCATGCCGTTGTTCCCCCCCCAGTAAGTACCGCAGGGGGTCCTTATGCCCTCTGATTTGGACCTTCAGGATGCTCTCCTATATCAGAACCTTCCAGCCTCATGCTCCGACCCCGGCCTTCAACGTATGCGTTCCTGGGACGGCCTCTGTACCTATGAGTCTAAACGCTGTTCAGGTGTTATCCGTAAATGTCCTGCTTGTGGCTATAATTATTGTGAGTATCATCTCTCTCTTCATTCTCGCTCGAGGGTGTCTCCCATCCCTTCCAAATTTTCCGAGGTCGAGACTGTCTTACCAAATATCCAGGAGTTAGAAGCTCAATGGATTAAACGGACTGACCCGGGCATCTCCAGCCGGCGCCGTCCGATTGACGAATGGGGTGCAAAATGATGAATATCTGGATTTGTCGACAGTGTACCCGCTTCTGTATTATCTTTGAGGAAGTCATGCCTGACCGGTGTTCCTGGCCGAGGATTGACGGCGTCTCCAATCCTGCCGTCCCTTCGTGGAATAAAATGATTTTCGGACGAATGGTCCCGTCTCTCGAGACCTGAGGAGATTTGACAGTGTGCACTTTACCGATTTGTAAATATTGGTTTAAGAGGAGCTGCCATCGCCAGGGGGGATGCTATTTCGAGGGTCGGAAATTCCGTAAAAACCCCTCTGCCGCGATTGGCCTCCAGTGGTTGGAAGTCACTGTTGGAATTGGCCGGGATGGGGTGCCTCGAGAGATTCTGATGCCCATTTCCGATTGGTTGGGGCATCTCTTTGAAGGTCTTCCCTTTGAGGGTTTCTCTCGTTGCCCTTGACGGCTTTTCCTTTCCTCGAGTATAATCATAGGCGCGGAGCGCATCTCAGGGCGAGGATTGGCCTCTAATGCCCTTATCATCGCCCTCGAGCCTGGAGCAATTATACGAGCCACATCTCGGACAACGGACACCGTATTTCTCTCTCGATTTTTTTCTGCTCCTTTTCACTTTTCTTCTATGGCTCATCTGTTATCCCCTGGCTACTATTAGAAACTACAAATCGGCAATTTATCGCGAGGGATTTCCTCTATGTCATACTCAATCCATTCCGGCTTAACCTTGTTTAATTCTGTGTCATATA
>JABUBK010000260.1_pt1 | contig 12158 bp, 9 predicted proteins | sample 7332671 | NCBI WGS metagenome assembly JABUBK01 (sample SAMN07256342, study PRJNA390944) | subsurface metagenome | isolation source: Methane hydrate marine sediment | place: Pacific Ocean: Eastern North Pacific, ODP site 1244 | collected 2002
TCTGCCTACACTATGAAACATCCTCCACAGCAATTTGCTGATGGCAAGGCAAGGGATATGGTAGAAGAATTTCTGCAAGGAAAACGCGAAAGATAAAGATGAAAGCGCTAATAATCGCTGCAGGAGAAGGCTCCTGCCTCGGAAGTTTGACCAAAGATGAACCCAAACCTCTTGTTCGACTTTTGGGTTTGTCTTTGGTGGAAAGAGTAATATTGACTGCAAAAGAAGTCGGTATTGATGAATTTGTTATTGTCATCGGCTATCTAGGGGGAAAAATAAAAGAGAAACTAGGGAATGGGAAAAGATACGGGATGAAGATAGCCTATATTGAGAACACAGAATGGGAAAGGGGAAACGGGATTTCTGTTTTGAAGGCCAAGGAGTCATTAAAGGAAAACTTTATTCTATCAATGTCAGACCATATCTTTGATAGTCGCATCCTGAAAGAACTTATCAATTATGATCTGAAAAGTTCTGTTATCTTAGCCGTTGATAAAAGAGAGCCGTTACCAGGTGATACAAGAGTTCTGGAAAAGAACGGGAAAATTGTAAAAATAGGCAAGGATATAGAGAAAGCAAACTGCATAGATACTGGTCTCTTCTTGTGTTCACCAAAGATGTTTTCCTATATCCAAGAGACTGTAAGAGAAGGGAGTGAAGAGCTTGCCCATGGTATTGCCCAGGCTGCTAAAAACAGAGATGCTCAAGTTCTTGATATTACCCAGATTGAAAGCTACGCATCAAAGATGAGAAAAGAGATTAAACCCTGGTGGATAGATATTGATACCGAAGAAGATTTAGTTAGGGCAAGGAAGCTCTTGATTCGAAATGCTTGCAAAGGAAGAAATGACTTGCTTGCAACCTATGTAAATAAGCCAATAGAGAATTTTATTGCAGGCAGATTGGCAAATACGCGAATTACACCAAACCAGATCACTATACTAACCAACATAATTGCTTATATATCCACATTTTTTTTCCTTAAGGGACATCTATTGCTTGCTTCCCTCCTCACCTTTGTTGTTTCATTTATGGATGGTGTGGATGGAAAACTTTCAAGAGTGAAACTGGCTTCTTCGAATATTGGAAGAATGGAGCATGCCTTCGATTTTCTGTTTGAGCACTCCTGGTATATCGCCTTAGCCATCTACCTATCAAAAGCCTATGGAATATCAGCAATTTTGCTGTGTGTATTTATACTTCTGTTTGATAGTTTTTTCTATTATTGCGAAATCGCATTTGGGAAGGCAATAAAGGATCGTCCACTAGTAGATTATGGACGAATTGAACAGCTATTTAGAAAATTTGATGGTAGGAAGAACAGCTACATTCTCTTCATCTTAATTGGTATTGTCTTCAATGTACCTTTCTATTCATTAGCGGCTATAGCAGTATGGTCATTTATCAGTGCTGTATTCTACTGTTCGAGGACTATCAAACATATATATGCTCTCGATAAAAGAAAGGTTCGCCTTAGCTAATTAGGCGATGCAAAAGGGTTTGCAAAAGATTGAATTACTCTAGTTGTAATTTGTTGCCTTCTGTGTAAAAGTAAGACATTCACTACCCTCCTCTAAACTAAAATGCTTATTTTATCAGCATACCAATTTACAAATTGACGACACTATGTCGTCTTTTTTCCTAAATGTTGACAAATTCGGGTCGTATCATAACAAAAGGACTTATTCGTCCCTTAAATTAAACATAAATTTAATATGATTCCTCAGGTGGTTATCAATCCTATATCCAACCCTAAAACTTATCTTTCCGTAAAATCTTGCAGTTGAATCATCCTTATTTTAGTTAACGTGACCTAATAGGTTAAGTTAACAGCAATTAACTACAAATCCGTCTAGTGGAAACTACGGTCTAGCTCTTTGTTGTATGAAAAAAATTTGTGGAAATAATAGTTTAGAAGTCGAGTCTTAAACTACGCTTTATCTCATAGCCTCAGTTGTCGTCTTCTGTATAAAAGTAAGACATTTACTACTTTTCTCTAAGCTAAAATCCTTATTTTATCAGCATTCCTATTTATAAATTGATGCCATCTTCTCCTTTTTCTATTAAATGCGAACAAATCCTCAGTTTGACACTTACATTATATATCCTATGCTTACCTCAGTGAAAACTTTTGACATTACTCTCGGTACTCAAGGGAGACAAATACGAAGAAAGAAGTAGTGAAATTACTACTAATGGCAGCCGTAGGGTTGGGAATTGCCTGTGGTATGGCTAGCGCTCAGACAAAGATATCTGTTTGGTGGACCACGCGAGAGCCGGTGGTAAAATATCTAAATAGAGAGCTATATTTCTTTGAGAAGACGCATCCAGATATCAAAGTGGAAATACAGCTTGTCCCGGAAGCAACTATGGCAGAAAGGTTTCTTCCGGCGATTGCTGCAGGCACTGGCCCCGACCTAGCTTATATTGACGAGAGTATTCTTTCCCCGCTTTTGAATGCTCGAGCTCTAAGGCCTATCCCCGCCGATATTTATGACAGGAAGAAGGTGGAAGAGATATATGGGGAAGCAATAGCCGATCTGTTTTTTATGAAGGGTAAGTATTATGTATTACCCTACGGGATTATGACCAGCGTCATTTTCTATAACCCCGAGATTCTGAAGAAGTATGGTTACGGGAATTGGAGCGCTCCAAAGACGTGGGATGAACTTCTTTCTATGGCGCAGAAGATGACCGATCTAGAGAAAGGACAACCTGGTTTTGCCGTCAACGGCAAACATCCCTTTATAGTCGATGCTGTAATGTACCAGAAAGGGGGATTCTTCTACAAAAACAATGAAGAAGTGACACTTGACACTCAACCGCTGCGAGAAGCAGTGCAATTCAATCTCGACCTGTATGATAAGTACAGGGTAGATACGAGAAGAGGCTTATCAGCAATGGAAGTTTTTGGAGCCGGCAAGGCACCTCTTATGTTCTCTTGGTCATGGTTCATTGGTTACATGGATAGAATCTACCCCGAAACACCCTATGGTACTTGGATGCTGCCCACTTTCACCGGCAAACCTCCCTATGGTCGTTTTGGCTACAACCTGGGTTTCTGCGTAACTGCCATCGATCCGGTAAAGGAAAAAGCCGCATGGGAGTTTTATAAGTTCTTGATGTCTTCTGATTTTCAATATGGATTTGCCATAGCCAGAGGTTGTATACCTACTCAGCTTAAACTTCGAAGGAAACTGAAGTTTCAATCCGATCCATTTACATCGGTCATAACTGCCCTTCAGCCAGGGAATACGATCAACGCAGGAGAAATCGATTTTAGCTCTCCTGTGCTAACAGATATTATCACTGGAATGTGTGATGCCGTGGTATTGGGGGGTAAACCCATAGAAGAGACCGTCACCGCAGCCCAAAAAGAGGCAAGTGAGATTATGAAAAGACTTCGTGACCCCTGGAATCTTCTCTGGGGGAAGGAAGGATGGGAAAAGAAGTCTACGGGAAGGTGAGCATCAGATAGTCAAGTTTCTTCTCCCGAGACTTTCAGAGAAAATGAAGAAGGTCTAAAGAGATGAAGCGAAAGGCAGCTTCAGTACTTGAGATGTCCAGGAGAGGAGTCAGAATAAAAAAAATGGTTGTAGTTCTTTTAACAGTGACCAGCTTAGGATTTGGAATCTCTACATACTATGGCCTTTGCGGCGACGCGGCCTCCGAGTCCTCACTAGCTGAACGACACCTGGACAATTTGCATCTGCTGATGGGGGATTTGCTGGTAGATCTCAGTCCGACTAAGGAGGAAATCTTGAGGGGGGCAACAGTCGATTCTAGCGCTTCGAAAAAGGCGGCAACGACGGGAACAATTACCGGTAGCACAGAGACATATCATGCTACTATTTACTCCTATGAGGGTGCAGGAATTCCTGATTTTCTAATCGACAACTTTGATAGAATCTTTAGAATGATTGCCGACTACGTCAACCTAAGGGGTACAAATGACAGAGTTGTGGTTTGGGTAATGGACCTTAAAACTCTCCGAAAGATCCCTTTTGGGCCACAGAGCGCCGCTAACGAATGTCCAAGAAATTTGGTTGCCCTGTATGTGAGTATTTTTGACTATTTGCTCTTCACTACTCAGTATATAAATGACTACTACGTGACCCATGAGCTTCTGCACTATTACATTGATGAGCATGAGGAGGAGGTTGCCGCTGCACTTCATCCAGTAATCAAACAGAAGAATATAGCAGATCTGCCGTTGCAGAGTTTCCTAAAGCACGATGAGGAAAGAATCGTCATTCAACTATCTAAAATCATTATCCGCTCAGGTGAACACTCTTTTTTGTACCGTAAGAGATAAAAGAAGAAAACCCAGGCTCCGATAGGGGTAGAACGGGGGAGAAAAATGAGTAAGAAGATTTTAGTCCTTTTGATAACGATGCTATTGGTGGGAGGACTTACTGTCACTGGTTTTACCCAGAAAAGGGTAATTTCGGTTCAGTACGGGGAGCCCTGGAAGGACCTATTTGAACCAGCAATTGAGGAGTTTGAGAAGACTACCGGAGCCGAGGTTGATAGAGTGCTGATCCCCTATGAAGCAGACATGTGGCAGAGAATAGTATCCGATTTTTCGGCGGGCGTTGCCAGCGACATCATCATGGTAGATGGTTTCATGATCGCTGACTCGGTTGAAGCGGGTTATATCCGTGAGCTGGATAGTTGCGTTAAGGAATGGTGGGATTGGCTCCAGTACTATCCGGTATTTCGGGAGATGGTTACCTATGAGGATCATGTCTATGCAATCATACTGGAAACCTCTGTGAATGCGATCCTGTGGTATTGGAAACCCAACTTTGAGAGAGCAGGTATACCGATGCCGTGGAAGCCCAAGGATTGGAATGAAGTACTGGAAATAGCTGAGAAAATCAAACAACGGTTGCCGGATGTTGAATGTCCACTATTCTTGCCCATGGGAACCGTCTGGGGAGAAGGCGCTACTTGCACTGGCATTTACTCGGAGATTCTTGGAGCTGATAGCTCAGCAGGCGACCGTAACAGACTCAGGGATTACACGACAGGAAAGTGGATCGGAAGTAGCCCTGCAATCGAGCGGGCCCTGAATTTCTACCGAGAGGTATTCTACGAGCGAGAGCTGTGCCCCACTGAACCCATGTATGCTTCAGATGTTTGGGGTGAGTGGCGAAGGCTGATGCGAACGGGGGCAATTGGGATCGGCCAGGGAGGCTCATGGGAGTGGGCCGAGTTTTGGCCAGAATCTGCACGACCGCCGGAGGAGAAGAGGAGCGATCTTCTTGGCTGGGCTCCTTTGCCTGGATCTGGCGATCCCGGTACACCACCCATACAGACGATTTCTGGCGGATGGACGGTAGCTATGAATGCAACAGTGAAGGACCCAGATCTGGCCTGGGAATTCCTGATGATACTCAACAGCAAGGAGAAATTGGCCAAATGGCTTGGGACGGCTGGGAAGCTATCAATGAGAAAGGACTCAGCTGAGGTTCCGGAATATGCGCAAAGCGATTTTCTAAGGGAGATTGGAAAGATCCTTCCCTATTCAGGGTTCCGGGATGCGCTTGCCGGATACACGAAAGTATCATACTATCTTCAGCAGGCTATGGAGAAAGTAGCTGTAGATGGCATTACCGCTGGCGAGGCTATGGAGTGGTACAAGAATAAATTGATTGAGGAATTCGGAGAAAATCAAGTTGAGATAATCAGATAAGGTGTGAATTATATGAGGAAGAACAGGAAGCTAATAGTATCTATACTTCTATGCTGGATGCTCTACATATCTCTGTTTTCTACTCTCCTAGTTAATGGAGGAGAAAGCTGGACGGCGGTGAATGCTGGATTGACTCGTCTCGCCGTTTCCTCTCTGGTCATAGATCCTTCCAGTCCCTCGACCATCTATGCTGCAACACGAAGTGGGGTATTCAAGACCACCAACGGCGGCGAGAGTTGGACGCCAGTGAATACTGGATTAACTGATCTTCTCGTTGACTCTCTCACCGTAGATCCTCTTACTCCTACTATCATTTACGCCCGAACTTGGGCAGGGGGGATATTTAAGACTACTAACGGAGGAGATAGCTGGAGAGCAGTGAATAACGGATTGACCGAGTGCGATGTTCAGGATCTAATCATAGACCCTTCTAGCCCTACTACCATCTATGCAGGAACTTGGTATGGTGAGGTACTTAAGAGTACCAACGGGGGAGACAGCTGGAGAGCAGTGAATAACGGATTGACCGATCTTCCTGTTTCCTCCTTAGTCATAGACCCTTCTAGCCCTACTACCATCTATGCAGGAACTTGGAGCGGGGTATTTAAGACTACTAACGGAGGAGATAGCTGGATGGCGGTTGGCACTGAATTGGCTGATCTCTCTGTCGATTTCCTCGTCATAGATTCCTCCACGCCTCCTGCCATCTATGCGGGAATTTGGGCAGGGGGGATATTTAAGACTACTAACGGAGGAGATAGCTGGAAAGCAGTGAATACCGGCCTGACTGACCAGCATGTCTACAGCTTAGCCATAGATCCTTTCACTCCTAGCATCATCTATGCTGGAACTCGGTATGGTGGAGTATTTAAGAGTACCAATGGCGGAGATAGTTGGAAAGCAGTGAATACCGGCCTGACTGATCTCCGTGTTTTTTCTTTAACCATAAATCCTTCCACTCCTACTACCATCTATGTTGGCACTCGGAGGGGAGTATTTAAGAGCAGCAATGGTGGAGAGAGCTGGACGCCAGTGAATACTGGATTGACTGACTGGATGTCTACGGCCTGAGTTTGGATACTTTTACCCCGACTACGAGCCTACGCTGGAACTCGTCAAATCGTTCAGTATTATTATAGCTAAAAGAAATGAGCTTTTGATGAAAGAGAGGGAATATCATATAATGCTTTCAAGTAAAGCTTGATATTAGTGCAATTCCATTCGTATTCTTCGGTGAATCTTCTAACTATGAAAATTACCCTACGCTATTAGATGGATGAAGATATAGCTCTTTCCATCTTAAAGCAAAAAGAACCTTCCTGCAGAGACAAACCCGACTGAACAGTTGAGCTAACAACGGAACGCCAGCGGTTGGGAATTCGAAGACAGATCCATTTTTACTATATCCATAATCCCATGCCTATCTAGAAGAAACAGTAGCCCGGAGCGGGTAAGGAAATAAGAGGAGCCCTTATTAAAACACAAGACTGAATTGAGGGAGGAAAGAAATGGGCAAAAAAGTTGTGTTTTTTTTGATTTTGGCTTTGTTGACAGGAGCATTCTGTACAGTCGCTTTTGCTGGAAAAACCGTAACTGTACTCGGTACGTGGGGAGGTGCTGAGAGAGATGCTTTTATGAAAATGCTAGAGCCTTTCGAAGCAGCAACAGGAATAAAAGTGGAATTCACCGGGACACGTGATCTTGCCACAATACTTACTACACGGGTAGCGGCCGGTAATCCTCCCGATGTTTCTGCTTTACCTAATCCTGGTCAGATGAGGGAGTTTGCTAAGATAGAGGCGCTGGTTGATCTCGGCAAATTTATGGATATGGGTAAACTGCAAGACGAATATGCCAAAACATGGATTGACTTAGGAAGCTACGGAGGAAAGTTGTATTCCATTTTCATTTCAGCAGATCTCAAGAGCCTGGTTTGGTACAGTCCCAAGGCATTTGCCGATGCGGGATACCAGATACCACAAACCTGGGATGAGTTGATTGTTCTTTCTGGGAAGATGGTTGCCCAGGGCAGGAGTCCCTGGTCTGTTGGTCTTGAGTCTGGCACTGCCGGTGGCTGGCCCGGAACGGACTGGATTGAAAGCATTATGCTACGAATTGCAGAACCAGAGGTTTATGATAAATGGGTCAACCACGAAATACCCTGGACAGATTCAGCAGTGAAGCGTGCCTGGGAACTTTTTGGCCAGATTGCCCGAAGTGAGAAATATGTGTACGGAGGATCGGCAACAGCACTTACTACTAACTTTGGTGAGGCTCCCAATGTGCTATTTACTGATCCACCTCGCGCATACATGCACAAGCAGGCTACTTTTATCAAGAGCTTCATCTTGAAATACGATCCCGATCTTAAACCAGGTGAAGATTTTAGTTTTTTCCCCTTTCCATCCATTGACCCAGAGTATGGCACTCCTGCTTTAGGCGCTGCTGATATGTTTGCGGTGTTCAATGACACTCCGGAAGCACGAGCTCTTATGCGCTATTTGGTAACTGCTGGTGCCCAGGAGATTTGGGTTGCCCAGTTGGGAAAACTGTCAGCCAATAGAAGAGTGAATCCCAACGCTTATCCTGATGACCTCACTCGTAAGGCCGCTGAGATATTAGCCAGTGCCCAGACATTTCGTTTTGATGCGTCTGATCTAATGCCTGCTGCTGTGGGGGCTGGTTCTTTCTGGCGTGGAATATTGGATTATGTAGGTGGAGAAGATCTGGATTCTGTCTTAAAAAGAATTGAGGAAACAGCTGTCGAGGCCTATAAGTAATAAATTCAAAGGAGGATTTGTGGTCATCTTTAAGTGGCCACAAATCCCTTTCCCGTCTCCAGAAGGATAAAAATGTACACAAAGAAATCAAATCACTGGTTATACCTGGCTCCAGCGTTAGCTCTACTCGGTTTTTTCTCATTTACCTTCCTTTCAAAGGTTTTAATCAATAAGCAATGAACTACGAACAATGAGCAAAATCAGTCTTGTTGCAAAAGGATAATGTCATAGTACTGCAAAGTGAAAATGTCACCCTTTTATAGAATTTGATATACTATCCTCCCAATAACTGATTATTGGGAGGTGGAAGTGGAAAGATGGCAATTAAGTGCAAAAGATCTAGGAAGGCATAGTGTTATTGAAAATACCATCGGGAGCTATTTGAAAGCACACTAGGCTGCAGAAGAACTTCATCTTTCTACAAGATAGGTATTTAGGCTCAAGAGAAAATTATGAGAGGAAAGAATAGAAGGACTCATTCACTGAAATAGAGCAAGGCCATTCTCTTAACACCAACACAAATTATACCAGAGGAAGCCTGAAAATATACTTTTTCACCCGTCAATCTCAATTATCTCTCCAACACGCATCATAGTTCTTCCTCAACCTTCCGGCTCCTCAAATTCACTCCTTTGCTATTTGTCGTCTTCTATGTAAAAATAAGACATTCTGCACTCCCTCCAAACTAAAATCCGCATCTTATCCACATTCCTAATTACCGATCGACGGCATTTTGTCGTCTTTTTCACCCTATGTTGACAAATTCGGGTCATATCATCACAACGAAGCTTATTCTTCCCTTAGATTAATTCCACGAGAATTTTGACCGGCTTGCCGTTCACTCTATAGACCAAATTAAACATAAATTTAATTTCGATGCTTACTAACTAACTTTATCTAAGAATATAATATTACCAGTCTTGCATTCCCGATTGAGTTTATTTAACCGGCCATTAAGAAACAAGGTCTTGACTTTTTTTTATTTTCTGCTAAAGTAATCTTTAGTTAGGAGGATGAAAAATGACTGAAGCGGAAGTGTTGGCTTACTTTTTACAGCACAAAAAAGCAACCCCTCCAGAGGTTGCCCATCACTTTGAGGAAAACCTTTTATCCGTGCACCAGGCTTTGCTAAGGCTGCAAAGGAAGGGGCTGGTTCAGAAAAAGAAACTCAGTTACAATGTTGAATTTACCCTCACCGAAAAGGCCAAGAATCTTAACCAACAGACCAAGCAGAACGACAGCTTCCTGCCTTTTATACTGTTTCTTGGGCTGGCAACCTTCATCTTGCTACTTGTTACGGGTAGCAAGGAGGATGAGAAAGATGCAAGTAGTGAGAATTGATGTAAAAGAAGAGTACAAGAAAAAGTTTTCAGAAAGAGAGAAGAAGAAATTCCTTGACTATGTATTCGATCATAATCTGTTTCCCCGGGGCCTTTATTTACCTGCTGGAGCTTTTATTAGAAAAGGATATCTCTCCCTTCTTCTTGGTTATGTGAGCAGAATACACATGCTACAAAATCAGGGAGAGCTCTCTCTCGAAAAGCTGACCGAGCTATCCTGTGGTGGGGACCTCATGATCAAAAATCAAGACGACATTTTTGAGGAAAAGGGTGAGATTGTTATGACGCAATGCGGGCCTCACGCACATTCTCAGGCGGACCAACGTCTCTTGAAGCTTTATCCTGAAAGAAAACCTCGGTATCTAGCCTTCGATGCTGTGAAACTAAAACGAAAGTCATATTACGTTCTGATACAAGTGGGTTTTTTAAGAGATAGAAAAATTAGAATAGTCGATACTCTTCCAAAGATAGATAACATTTTTAAGGAGGAGAAGCTCATCCTTTGTCCTCTCTTTGAGGATATTTTAAAGAAAATGCTATTCCAGATTCAGTATTTTTGCCCAAACTAGGAGGAAAGATGAACGTTGTCCTTTATGCGAGAGTATCAACGAAACGCCAGGCCGAAAATGAGACTTCTATCCCCGAGCAAATCCGCGGGATGAGGATTCGGCGCGAGGAAAAGGGAGATAACATTCTTGGTATATACAAGGACGAGGGAGCATCTGCTCGGACTGACAAAAGACCTAACTTTCAGAACATGATTTTAGACCTTACGAGCGGCAAGGTTAAAGCTCAAGCGGTCATTGTCTTCAACCGTTCCCGCTTTTTCCGGGATGTTTACGGTGCCAAGAAATACGAGAGAATCCTCGCTCGAAAGGGCATCGAAATTATCGCCTTAGACGTCCCTACCGAAGGGATGGATCGTTCGGTTAAACATTTCACGACAACCATCCTTGATGCTGCAAGTCAGTATCAAAGCGAATTTAACGGCGTCGTCACCCTAGGAGGAATGCTTGGTAACGTCCGCCAAGGCTATTTTAATGGAGGAAAGCCTCCTTACGGATATAAAACTACGAAAATTCAGAATGAGAGCGGGAAGCTCAAGTCAAAACTTGCCATCCGTCCTGTTGAGAAGGAGCTAGTCCGCCGGATCTTTTCTTTATACCTCAGGGGCTTTGGGTCTGCAAGAATCGCCGCAATTCTTAACCAGGAGGAACTTCCATGGAGATACGGTAAGAAATGGGAAAAGGGCAAAATCCTCGATATTATTGCTAATCCAATTCACAAGGGAGAGTACATTTATAATCGTCGAATCAGCAGGACAAAGAAAAAGAATCCAGAAAAAGATTGGATAAAAGTCAAGGTTGAACCGACAGTAGATGAGGAGACGTTTAATCTTGCCCAAAAGATAAGGGAAAAGAATGCACCTAAGCTCACCAATCCTGCAGTAGTATCTTCTCCTACACTCCTTACCGGACTTCTTAAATGTGGTCTCTGTGGTGGACCTATGACTTTAGAAACAGCGAAATCCGGGCACTACCGTTATTACAACTGTAGAAATTTCCTCCGCGAAAAGAGCTGTCCCGGCCAAAGAGTATCGATGGATCTCTTGGATGAAGAGGTACGAGAGCATGTAAGTCAGAAGCTCTTCAGTCTCAAAAGACTTAGCCTTTTACTTCAAGAATTTGCCAAAGAGATGATAGGACACAAAAAGAGTAGAAAGACAGAAGAGATGGCTATTCGCTCAGAGATACGTGTAAAAGAAGGAGAGTTGGAAAATGTCTACCGCGCTATCAGAAAGGGCATAGTCAAAGAAGGCAACATTGATGAGGTAATTGAGCAACTAAAGAGCGATATTGTAATCCTGCAGGGTAAGCTCAATGAGTCACAAAAGGCGAGCAAGTTTGTCCTCCCACCTCACGTATTTTCTCCGAGATTTCTGCAAGGATTTCAACTAAGATTGAATCAAGTCTTCAGTTCGGAGATTTCTCTCGCTAAGAGTTACCTTAAATTATTCTTCGAGAAGATAACACTCGACGGAAGGACTGTTACACTTAGTGCCAAGAAAGATATTCTGTTAAGAGCTCTCGTGATAAAGGACAAGACTCATTTAAGTGACGTTCCCACAGCTGGAAGGGTGTGGCTCCCCGGGCAGGACTCGAACCTACAACCTAGTGGTTACAAGCTACCCAATATTTCTACCGGACTTGGACTATCTCTTCATCCTGACCCGATATCAGGATGCCGGGCGCTGAGAGGCTTATAGGTGGGAATCCTCATCCTCTAGTCTCTGCACGTTCCTACCTACTTATTTTCCCTTCGGTAGGCTTCGCTCAGGGT
>JABUBK010000261.1_pt1 | contig 12157 bp, 9 predicted proteins | sample 7332671 | NCBI WGS metagenome assembly JABUBK01 (sample SAMN07256342, study PRJNA390944) | subsurface metagenome | isolation source: Methane hydrate marine sediment | place: Pacific Ocean: Eastern North Pacific, ODP site 1244 | collected 2002
TACAAAAAGCTGGTCATATATATCCTTTTGCGATTTCCCGTGGTCCTTTGAATATCGCAAGCTTCCTGCTCGGTACAACTGAATTCTTGATGCTTATAAAACTTGAACCGGAAAAAGCTCATATAATTTTACAAGTAATAACGGAGTTCATTTGCGATTGGCTGGAATACCAGCTCAAAGAATTTTCAAACATGGATGGTATCATGATGTTGGATGATATTGTGGGATTTTTAGGAGAGGAAGATTTTAAAGAATTTGCCTATCCCAATCTAAAGCGAATTTTTACACAGTTTTCGGTTAAAGTAAAATTCTTCCACAATGATGCTCCATGTACCGTCTCTGCTCCTTTTTTGCATGAAATTGGAATAAATATGTTGAATTTTGGGATAGATACGGATATTAATGAAATGCGCAACCTATGTGGTCCGAGTATAGTGCTGGTTGGCAATATACCGCCTCGGGATGTTCTAGCAAATGGGACTCCAGATGAAGTGCGAGTTTCGGTGCGATCACAATTGAATGTAATGAAAGATACGTTGCGTATCATTATGTCTTGCGGAGGAGGAATGCCCCCGGGTGTTTCAACTAATAATCTTGAAGCATTTATCGATGAGGTAAAGACGTTTTGAATACCCTAAAATATACGAAATACAATTTGAAAGACTTTTCCTCATAAAGTATGGAATCTGGCAGTAACCTCCTTCCACGATAATGTTTTTACCCAGGAGGCAAGATACTACGTATAGGTTTTTGTCAGTTCCCCCAAAGGATCTATTATTCCTTTTGCAAATTAAAATCAAATAATTTTTTGAGGTAAGAAAAGTCCCAAATTATTGACTTAAACTAATTTGAATGGTATCATAAAACAAGAATTTAAAAAAATATAATAGAAATTTAACATTCAGATAAAATCCACATTATATCTTTAGAAATAATTACTCTTAATAATTTGACTTGAGGGTAATTTAATTATTATCCCACAAACTAATGTTTTAATACAACATTTTTACCTAAGCAGCAAATTTACGTCAATATTTTCTTTGAAAACTAAATATCGAAAATAATATAGTTATATAAAAGATTAGAAAACTTAATTCTAGGTCCATTTATCAAGCCCTTTATCAATCTTTGGCAGTTTATTGCTGACATCTTAAACCCTAATTACACTTTTGAACGTACTAATCCCTTTGCCAGCAGGCGATCTATATTATAACTTCTTAGCACCGAAGGGATGCCATCTATCACAACTCTCTTTCTGGCTAACTGCTGATACTTGGATGTCCCCATTTTAATGATAAGTTGGGCTCTATGTAGTTTTAAAGATTCATCTTGATAATTAGATGAATTTTATAAAAAGAGAGCGTGAAATTTGTTCACCAAAATTTGGGAGTAGAAACCTACGGGCATGCCCGTGGTATTCTACCCTTCAGGTTAATAAAGTATAGTATATAAATAGTAATAAAACATACACCTTTTATAATAATGATATAATTTAAATTAAGTTAGCTTGCTTATTTAAAATTGAGAGAGGTGAAAAGGCAAATTATATTGAATGTGAGGTGAAAAAGAAGAAAAAATAAATATTTGAAAAGTTGATTTTGTTTAATCAAAATTTAAAGGAGGAAAGAGCAATAATGAAAAGAAGTGTTTTAATTTTAACATTATCTTTGGTCTTTGTAATTGGAATTAGTTTTGCAGCTTTAGGGTATCAGGAAGCGCCGCAGTTAGCTGAGTTGGTCCGAGCCGGGAAATTGCCGCCTGTAGAAGAGAGGCTCTCTGAAGAACCCTTGGTGGTCGAACTGATCGAAGACATCGGAAAATACGGGGGTACCTGGCGTCGTGGTTTTACCGGCATCAAGGATTATCATGCTTTCGGCAGACATGTGTATGAACCAATGCTGCGATGGCCGCGGGATCCCAGAGACCCTGTTCAACCGGGACTGGCAAAAGAATGGGAGTGGTCCGACGAAGGGAAGACGCTGACCTTGCACTTGCGGAAAGGTTTGAAGTGGTCCGATGGATACCCCTTCACTACTAAGGATATCACTTTCTGGTGGTATGATATCGAACTGAACACCGATATAACCCCGGCGCCTCACGCGGAATGGGTGATTGACGGTGAACCGATGGAATTGGAGGTTGTGGACGACTATACGATAAAACTCAAATTCGCTAAACCCAACGGCCTCGCCGAAACCGTAGGATTAGCGTTTCATGGAAATCAGTGGCCTTTGGGTTTCGAGCGTTTCGGGTTTTTTGCCCCCCGGCATTATCTGGAACAGTATCACCCCACGTACAATAATGCGGTTGATTACTCTGTATTCGAAGAGAAAGTGTTTGATTACAACACCGAGAGACCGGTTATGACCGCCTGGAAGATTAGCGAATGGGGACCCGGTGCTACCCGGTTGGTGGCCAAGCGTAATCCTTACTATTGGAAAGTCGATCCCGCAGGAAATCAGCTTCCTTACATCGACGAACTGGTTCTGACGCTTTTCGAAGAGATCGAGGCTTTGAACCTTCGTGCTATCGAAGGTGGTTTTGATTTTCAATTTCGCCGCATCAGCCTATCAAACTATCCGGCGTTTCAACTAAACAAAGATCGTTATGACTATCGGATTCTCCTGTGGCCAGATGCGGTCCCCTCTAAGCTTTGCTACTTTTTTAATCAGTCTATTGAAGACGATGGATTACGGAACATTTTCCAGAATCCTGAATTTCGTCAGGCAATGTCTGTTGCTATCGATCGGGAACAGATCAACGAGGTAAGTTATTTAGGTTTAGGCGTACCACGAACCTTTACTGTGGTGCCTGACTCGCCTTATTTCGAGCCTGATATTGAACAGTTCTACGCTCAGTATGACCCCACTCTCGCCAATCAACTTCTCGATGAAATCGGTTTAAAGAAAGGTTCCGACGGTTTCCGCACTCGGCCGGACGGCAGCAGGCTAGAGATAACCGTAGAAGGTATGGATTGGGATAAAGCGACACTCGATGAAATGGAACTGGTAGTGGCAGCCTGGAATGATGTTGGAGTACGAGCGTCGATGAAGACCATGTCCAGAGAGATTTATTGGATTCGGGCGACAAGTAATGAGATTCAAGTAGCCACCTGGACGGAAAGTCGGGCTATTGATCCGATGGTAGATCCTATTTGGGTTTTCCCTTTTGATGAACGTTCCTGGATGGCTCCGGCTTACGGAACCTGGTATAAGAGCGAAGGTAAGCTTGGTAAGGAACCGCCGGCATATTTTAAAGAGATGATGGCCCTGTACAACCAGTATAAAGTGACGGTAGATCCTGATAAGCAGAAAGAAATTGCAAAGAAACTTATTCGGACACACGCCGAAAATGTTTTTGTGATCGGGACTGTTGGGATGACACCTAATGTGGTTGTGGTGAATAATGATTTTCGTAATGTTCCTGAAACTTTTACCACGGACTGGATCTACATGGCTCCGGGTACTCTGGACCCGTGTCATTTTTACTTCGATCGCTAAGGTATTGAATTAAGTATAATAACATGTATGGCTCGGGGCCGGTTGTGAAAAACCTGCCCCGGGCATTAAGAAAAGGTACTACATGATTGCATTCATTGTAAAACGCATTTTAGGTATGATACCCACTCTCATAATAATTTCAATTATAACTTTTATTATCATCCAGCTCCCGCCGGGCGATTTTGTGACTACCGCCCAAGCTGAAATAGCCGCTTCGGGAGGGGGTATGGATGCCTCCGCAGTTGAGGCAATGCGCATTCGATACGGATTGGACCAACCCATGCTGGTTCAATATTGGCGATGGGTCAGTGGGTTTCCTAGAGGAGATTTCGGTTATTCCTTGGAATGGAGTGCCCCGGTTTGGGATATTATAGCCGGACGTTTGGGTTGGACACTCTTGCTTTCCGGTCTGGCACTTGTTTTTATGTGGTTGGTTTCAATCCCCATCGGAATCTATTCGGCAAGGCATCAGTACTCTTTGGGAGATAATGTGTTTTCTTTTCTCGGTTTTTTAGGATTATCCGTTCCGGACTTTATGCTTTCTTTGATGTGGCTTGTTTTCGCTACTATGATGTTGGGAATATCCGCAAGCGGTCTTTATTCGCCACAGATGGTTGATGCCCCCTGGAGCTTTGCGAAATTTCTTAACCTGCTGAACCATCTATGGCCCCCGGTAGTTATCATGGGAGTTGTGGGAACCGCGGAGCTTATCCGAATAATGCGTGGGAATCTTTTAGATATTTTAAACCAACAATATGTAACAACCGCTCGTTCCAAAGGGTTAGTGGAGAAAGTTGTTGTCCAGAAGTATGCCGTTCGAATGGCTATTAATCCCATGATCAGCGTTTTAGGGATGCAGATTCCTAAAATGATTTCCAGCTCAATTATTGTCGGTTTTGTGCTTTCCATCCCTACGGTCGGACCGATCTTTTTGCGTGCATTGATCACGCAAGATATGTACCTGGCGGGGACGATCCTATTGTTAATGACAGTGATGCTGCTCATCGGTAATTTTCTCGCGGATATAGCATTAGCCTGGGTAGATCCAAGGATACGGTTCGAATAATGATTGATTATAAAGGAAGATCTGAACATATTAAGAAATTATATGAACAGCAAGACGCTCTTGATGAGTCCATTGCACATCAGATGATGAGCTCGGAAAAGATTGCCTTCGCTACTCCTCAATGGCAAATGATGTGGCGAAAGTTCATACGCAACCGGATAGCCGTCATCGGGGGAACTGTGGTATTGCTGTTTTACCTGACAGCTTTATTCGCCGATTTTGTCGCTCCCTATACGTTGAAACAACGGATGACCGCGTATTCCTTCTTATCTCCCCAGAGAATTCATTTTTTTGCTGAGGGGAGATTTCAGCCATTTGTTTATGGTTTGAAAGGAAGCCGTGATCCAAAGACCTTGATGAGAATCTATGTTCCCGACCCGGAGAAGCGGATACCGATACGCTTTTTTATCCACGGAGAACCATATAAACTCATGGGGTTGTTTCCAGCCAGTACCCGTCTCTTCGGGGTCGAAGAAGGGATAGTCAGTTTATTGGGTACCGATGGTCAGGGGAGAGATATGTTTTCTCGTATCATAATAGGCAGCCAGATTTCCCTTACGATTGGACTTGTAGGGGTGGCTCTGAGTTTGATAATAGGAGCCTTTTTAGGTGTCTCCTCCGGATATTTCGGCGGTTGGGTGGATAACCTGATTCAAAGGGTTATCGAAATTGTCCGGTCATTCCCGCCGATACCGTTATGGATGGCGTTAACCGCTGCGATACCTCCACACTGGCCTCCACTGCGGGTCTATTTTACTATTACCATTATCTTATCCCTGATCGGTTGGACCTGGTTGGCCCGTCAACTACGGGGTAAAGTATTGGCTTTGCGGGAAGAAGATTTTATAATGGCAGCCCGATTGGCCGGCGCAAGCGATGGGTGGATAATTTTCAGACATCTAATTCCTGCTACCCTCAGCCATATTATTGTTATATCAACTCTCGCTATGCCTGCTATGATCTTGGCGGAATCTGCTTTAAGCTTTCTGGGTTTGGGTCTCCGTCCCCCCTTGACCAGCTGGGGAGTCTTGCTCAAGCAAGCCCAGAATATCCAGGTTTTACTACTCTACCCTTGGTTGATGATTCCGGGCTTCTTTGTGGCCATTTCAATCCTGGCCTTTAATTTTCTGGGTGACGGCTTACGAGATGCCGCCGATCCTTACACTGTGTAGGGCTTATGAACGAAAACGAAAAATATCTTTTAAAGATAAACAACTTAAAGACATATTTTTATACCCTGGATGGAATTGTCCGTGCGGTGGATGGAGTCTCCCTGACTCTCAAACCCGGAAAGACCATGGGCCTGGTAGGAGAGTCCGGTTGCGGAAAAAGCGTTACCGCCCACTCCATCCTAAGATTATTGCCGCTGAAAACAAGCCAAATAAAAGAAGGAGAAATCCTTTTCCGTCGCCGAAACGATAAGGAAGTAATCGATCTGGTAAAAATTAATCCGCAAGGTAAATTGATCCGTTCTATTCGGGGGAAGGAGATAGCCATAATTTTCCAGGAACCGATGACAAGTCTTTCTCCAGTCTACACTGTGGGAAATCAGATTATTGAGGCTATTCTTCTTCATCGTCAGATTGAGCCTCAAGAGGCTCGAGAACATGCCATTCAGATGCTCAAATCAGTGGGGTTGGGAATGGCGGAGAGTATGATAGATGAATATCCACATCGACTTTCGGGAGGACAACGGCAAAGGGTGATGATAGCGATGGCTCTATCATGTAACCCCTCTTTACTAATAGCGGACGAACCTACTACCGCCCTTGATGTTACCATTCAGGCCCAGATTATTGAACTTTTAAAATCTCTTCAGAAGCAGTTCCAAATGGCTGTTTTGATTATAACACATAATTTGGGAGTGATTGCCGAAATAGCTGATGAGATTGCTGTCATGTATCTTGGGCGGATCGTTGAAAGCGGATCGTTGAAGCAGGTTTTTGAAAACCCTTTACACCCATATACTATTGGGTTGCTTAAGTCGGTACCTATAATAGGAAATCAAACAAAAAAAAGGCTTGCCCCTATTCCGGGGAGTGTTCCTGATCCGTTGTCGGTTATCGAAGGGTGTGCCTTCCGATTACGCTGTCCGGCTTATAAGCAGAAAGAGTGTGCCGGACAGGAAGGTGCGGCTATGGTGGAAGTCGAACCAGAGCACTATGTGTGTTGTCTTCTCTATGATCGAGATGAGGGAGTGAGAGGGAATGAAAACTGATATGACCGATGGCAATGATACTGTTATCTTGGAAATTAAAAATCTCACTAAACACTTCCCGATTTATCGAGGGTTCTTAAGGCGAATTGTGGGAAATGTACAAGCGGTCAATAATGTCAGCTTTTCCGTGAAAAGCGGAGAGACGTTAGGTATTGTAGGTGAGTCTGGGTGTGGAAAGACTACCTTAGCACGACTTATCCTAAGAGCATACGAGGCGACGAGTGGAGAAGTATTGTATCGACAGAACGGAGAGATGATAAATATTTTTTCATTGAAAGGACAGGAACTTAAGAAATTACGTCGGGATATGCAGATCATTTTTCAAGATCCGTTCTCTTCTCTCAACCCAAGAAAAACGGTTATGGAGATAATAGCCGAACCGCTTCTCATTCACGGTATCTCTCGAGGTCAGGAGTTAAAGTTACGGGTAGGGGAGCTCTTAGAATTGGTTGGATTGAATGTCAAGCATATGAACCGTTATCCTAACGCGTTTTCCGGCGGCCAAAGGCAACGTATCGGGATTGCCCGCGCGTTAGCTTTGCGGCCGAAACTGGTGATATGTGACGAACCGGTAAGCGCTCTTGATGTCTCCGTACAGGCTCAAGTAATCAATCTTTTAGAAGACCTGCAAAATGAGTTGGGGTTGACGTATCTATTTATTGCTCATGATTTGTCGGTGGTTGAGCACATCAGTGATCGGATTGCGGTAATGTATTTAGGAAGCATTGTTGAGATGGTGCCAGCCCAGGAACTCAATGAGAGTCCTAAGCACCCTTATACTGAAGCGCTTCTTTCGGCGGTTCCAAGCATCGACCCCAATGGTCATAAACCCAGGATCATTCTTCCCGGGGAGATCCCCAACCCTTCCGATCCGCCCCCGGGATGCAAATTCCACACCCGTTGTCGTTATGCCGAAGAGAAGTGTAAAACCGAGGTGCCTGCTTGGGATGAGATTTCTCCAGGTCATTGGACCTTATGCCATTTTTCAAAGACTTTGAATCTTCATGGTATTGATACGGTAAAAGCTTCCGAATAATAGGATAAATGATGAAGCTAAGAAAAAAGAAGGGTTTGATTATACGATTCGGGATTCTCAGGGTACTGATATTTCCCCTTTAACAATTAATAAGCAGTTATAGATTAATCCAATTGAAAATGTTAGCCATAAAACATAAGGTTTTGCCTTTTGGAGGATAAATGAGTGAAGAAAAAAAGCTTTAACTACAATATTGATGATTCTCAGGGAACAGTTGTTAAACCTATTTCAATTAAAGAATTTGATATTGAGAGATATCATGAATATGAACTATCATTAAGGGAAAAGTGCCGGTCATTCTGGAATTGTGATGAAGGTGTGGCTGTTTACCGGCGGTTCAGGGTTCCTCAGGTTTTTGCCTTGGGTTGTAAACATATGGAAACCTCACTAGAACTGCAGTTAGGTGCTTTAGAAAAAAGCATGAAATACAGGGCTGATATTCCTAATTTCCTGGAGCCCTGGTATGGTATTGGAACTATTGCCAGTTCATTCGGGCTTGATTATATCTGGCATGATGGGCAGGCTCCGGCTACTAGACCGCCCTTTGACAGTATTGGGGAGGCCTTAAAGTATGATTATCTTCCGGTAGAGGAAACCGAGATCGGTAGGCATACAATGGATATGATTGAGTTTTTTCTTGAAAAAACCAGAGGTAAGATTCCCGTTTCCTTTACCGATACTCAGTCCCCTTTAAATATTGCTTCCTATCTTATACCAATGGACAAACTGTTTCTGGAGATGTATGATAATCCGGAAGGGTACAAAAAGCTACTTTCGGTAATAACCGGACTATTAATCGATTTTACAGGAAAGCAGCAGGAGCTAATCGGTGATGCACTAGTCTATCCCGGCCATGGTTTTGCTAGCAGCAGGGAATTTCAAGGAATTGGTATAAGCGATGATAATGCCCTGATGGTATCAGATGATTTCTTTGAGAGGTTTGAAATACCATTCAGGGAAAAGATAGGCTCAGTGTTTGGAGGTTGTGTTTTTCACTCCTGTGGCAATTGGTCTAATAAGATAGCAGTGGTTAAAAAGATTGATAATCTCATTATGGTTGATGGAGCCTTTTCTGAGGAGACTGACCCTGATCCGAATGAGGTTGAACCCTTTGTTAAAGGGTTTGGTGATACCGGTATTGTTGTTAATGCTAGGATAGTGGGTGATGTTCAGACAATATTCGATAAGGTCAAGAGACTCTGGAGCCTGGGGATGAAATTAATAGTCGTGACTTACTGTCAGGACCCGGCCGAACAAGAAGGGGCCTATCACAGGATTCATCAGATCTGTGACTGAAGTTAGTTCTGAAGAATATGAACTGGCAAAACCGATAACGGTTATATATGAATGAGAGGAGGTAGAGAAATGACTGGTAGAGAGAGGATACTGACTGTACTGAAAGGAGAGATACCGGACAGAGTACCTGTAGGATTATTTGTGCAGGAGGAGTACCTCGGTTGGTTTTTCCCGGAGAAGGAGCAGGTCGACAGGGTCATGGATGCGGTAGAGTGTGCCCGGATTTTAGGGTTTGATCTCCTTACCAGGGATAGAAAGTTTGAGGTCCCCCATTTTATGAAAAAAAGTTTTGGCAACTGGGATGTTAATGAGAAAGTAAAGAAAGATAAAAGTAACCTCTATCGGGTTACTGAGATAACTACTCCTGATGGGATCTTAAAACAGGTAGAGGCAGGACCTTATGAGGAAAGAACTGTCTCGGGAATTCATTTTTCTACGGTTGAATATCTGATTGAAAACGAAAGGGATTTTGAGATTTTTAATAAATTTGTCCCCAGAATTGACTCTGAAACAATCTCTGAGATGAAGGAACGGGCTGCCTTTTCCAGGGAGTTAATTGGTGAGCTGGGGATTTCTGCCCCCTGGGGGTGGGGAGGTGCCTTTAATCAGGCCGCAACTTATAGGAATGTTCAGGAGCTGTTGATGGATGCCTATCTTAATCAGGAATTTTATCAGGCCTATATGGAGAAGATGACCGAATTAATTGTGGAAAGCAATAATGCGCTGGCTGATACTGATTTCAAGTGTATCGGTATCCAGGGCAATATTGCCAACGCAGGAATGGTTGGTGCCGATTTCTTCGATAAATACATTTTACCTTATGAAAAAGAGCTGGCGAAAGCCATTCAAGATGCCGGTAAATTTACTCTGTATCATAACTGCGGTAAGGCCAGGGTCCTTCAGGAAAGCTATGTCAAGATGGGCCTGGATATGTGGGAGACTGTAGCTGCCCCGCCTCAGGGTGATAATGATTTAAAGGAAGCAAAGGAGTTGATAGGTGATAGTATTACCCTTTCTGGCAATCTGGACCAGGTGGGTTTTCTTAAAAAAGCCGCTTTAGAAGAAATTGAAGAAGAGGTTACCAGGATTATGCATATTGGGAAACAGGGAGGAAGATATATCTTTGCCGCCTCCGACTTTCTGGAAAAAGGCACACCACTGGAAAACGTCAAAAAGGTGATTGAAGTCGCTAAAAGGGAGGGGCGCTATTAAAGTATCAGCTGCCTAAATGAATAGGATGGCTTATATACCCTTATTTAGTACTGGTGAGATCTTCTAAATAGATTTTTTACAGAGAGGAGGGATGTTTAAATGGGAAGCTTAAAGTCAGATACTTTATTACCAGTAGCCTTTGTTTTCCATCCCGAATGGTGGCATAAAAATTACGGTTTGTGCTTTGAAAGGGATTTCTTTTATGACCCTAATGCTCGGATCGAGGCCGATCTTAAAATGCGCAAGATAATGAAAGAGCGCTTTGGTGGTTACGGGATTGAAAGAGAGACTCAGCTTAAGCCACAGCCCTGTATTGGGGCGGTCCATCTGGCAGCAGGTTATATTATCTCTGAGATGTTTGGCTGTGATATTAAATTCAGTAAAGAATCTTCACCACAGGTTATACCGAAGAATATCACCGATGAGGAAGCAGATAGAATTAAGCCGGTAAATTTTGCGGAGAACAAAACCTTTCAGGAATTAAAGCAGATGGTTGAATGGTTTAAAGAGAGATTCGGCTATGTGATAGGAGATATTAACTGGCAGGGGGTTCTAAATGTAGCCCTGGATCTGCGGGGTGATAAGATTTTTATCGATATGATGCAGAAGCAGGAAAGGGCCAGGAGGCTCTTCAGTGCTATCACAGAGACAATTAAGGAATTTGTTAGTTATGTCAGGGGCGAAACCGGTACTTCTTCAATTTCGGTCAACAGGACGATAAAGTTTGTCAATCCAGAGCTAAACCTGCATTCAAACTGCTCGGTAGTGATGATCTCTCCCGATATATATCAGGATTTGCTTTTAGAGTATGATATTGAACTGGCCAAGACCTTACAGCCATACGGTATTCATCACTGCGGTAATAATATGCATCTTCATGCAGAGGGCTATGCCAGGGTAAAGTGGGCTTTCTTTTTTGATGTGGGTTGGGGCTCGGAAATCTCCCTCTGTCGGCAGAAACTCCCGGAGGCTTTTTTGAATTTGCGTAATGATGTTGCGTTTAAATCGGCATTAGATAAAAATACTTTAGCTTCTCGATCAAAAATATCCAGAGTAAATACTCAAATAGATAAAGAGAGTGTAGAACAATTTCAATAGAGGTATCTATTTCAAACTTTGTAGCAGTTGCTCAAATAAGAAACTATTTTTTCAGGTGTTGAAAAATATACGGAAATTACAGTTTTCATAGGATAAATAATATAACATAAAGTAGTTTTAAAAATCACAAGAAGATATTGAAGAGGAGTAGTACACCCTAAATTAATTACACTTTTTACCATATATACTATAACATGTTATTATTGCCTTTTTAAAGAAGTTGGCAAGTTGTTAATTTTAATATTTAGTAAATTTATGCATGGGTAATTAAAATTTCAGACCAATTATTTCTCAAAAAATTTCTATAAATAATTCAGGGTAACATAATCTAATTCCTTAACATCGTCATCGATAACCTCTGTAAAACCATCATTAATATTATTTTTATAGAATAATTTCACTCCTTACAACCTCCCTTTTTTTACTATATATTAACTCTTGATCAGTGTTTAGTGAATTGTTTCCGATATGCATCTACAGTATTTATAATTGCCCTGATATTTTTATCGGGCACATCCCAGCCCATATTAATACAGCAGACACCGGTTTTCTCCGGATTGGCGGATTGTTTAAGCATCTTTTGAATATCGGTTCTCACCTCATCTGGCTGTGCTTGTCTCATCTTTACTGGGTCATAACGCAAATTCAAAAAAGCCTCCGGGAGTTTCTGCCGACAGAGGGAGATTTCCGAGCCCCAACCCACATCAAAAAAGAAAGCCCACTTTACCCTG
>JABUBK010000262.1_pt1 | contig 12154 bp, 14 predicted proteins | sample 7332671 | NCBI WGS metagenome assembly JABUBK01 (sample SAMN07256342, study PRJNA390944) | subsurface metagenome | isolation source: Methane hydrate marine sediment | place: Pacific Ocean: Eastern North Pacific, ODP site 1244 | collected 2002
ATGTTTCCAAAAACCCTGCAGTCTTTGACATTAAAAAATTGGATTGGATGAATGGTTACTACATAAGAAACTTAACTGTTGAAAAATTGACAGAGTTAATTATACCATTTTTACAAAATAAAGAATTGATTCACAAAAAGATAACTAAAGATGTCAGAGGCAAGATAGAAGAGATTGTTCCAATAATTCAAGAGCGAATTAAATTATTATCAGATGTTGTTCCTTTAACAGATTTTTTATTTAAAGAGGAAATAGAAATCGAAGAAAGTGCACTTAAAGATGTTATAAAAACTGAAAATAAAGATAAAATTATTGATTCAGTAATAACAAGATTAAATTCTCTAAAAGATTTTTCAAAGGAAAAAATTGAAAAAACGTTAAGAGAAATGTTAGATGAGCTTTCGGTTAGTGCAAGAAAAGCATTTATGTTAATTCGAGTTGCAATCTCTGGAAAGAAAATAAGCCCTCCACTTTTTGAATCAATATATATTCTTGGAAAGAATAAAACAATTCAACGACTGACTGAATTTAAAAAACAGTGTCAGGTCTTGACATGAAACATAAGATTTAAAACTTTCTGATATACTATTTTTAGAGAAAATTTAATAAGGTATTCCACTTTTGGGGAGTCGTCTAGTGGTAGGACGGTGGACTCTGGATCCGCAAGCAGAGGTTCGAATCCTCTCTCCCCAGCCAACATTTTCAGATACGAACTTACTCTGTTGAGGGGGGAGGAGATTTTCTTTTATGTGCTCTAAAATTATTGATAATAATTTTTTCATATTACCCTTTCTTTTAAAATTTTATCCTCTTTGTTAAATTTATTAATTTTTGTGTATGTTTTATTACTTTGTCATAGTCACCTATTTTCCTATAAAATCTTATTATCTCCCCATATGCACTATGAATAAATATTGGTTGGTCTAATTTTCTAAATATATCAACTGCTTTATTAAAATAAGAAATTGCTTTATCATTTTCTTTTTTTACTTCATATAAAAGTCCTAAGCTCATATATGCTACTGCTAACATTCTTTTGTCTTTTAGTTTTTTAAGTAAATTAATTGATCTTTTTAGATCAGATTCTGAATTATCAAGTAGTCCTTTTTCTCTTTTTGCTTTTGCTCTATATAATAGTGCATAAGATAGTTCTTTTTCATATTCTTTTTCTTTTGATATCTTAATTGTACTGTTTGCTAAATTAATAGCTTTGTCATAATCACCTATATAATAATAAAGATTTGCTAAATTGATATTTATACTAAGATAATTTCTTTCTTGTTTTAATTGTCTATAAATTAAGGAAGCTTTTTTATAGAAATTAATTGCTTCTTGAAACTTTTTCTCTCTTCTGAGTAAAATGGAATATCCCCAATAAGCTGTAGCTAAGACATTATTATTTTCAGCTTTTTTAGCTATCTCTATTGCTTCTTCATATTTTTCCTTAGCACCCTTGTAATTCTCAGTATGTCTATATACTTGAGCTATTTTAGTTGTAGCTCTAGCTTTTATTGACAGGTCTTTTTTTCTTTTTAACTTAGAATTTTCTTCTATTGCATTGTTAAACATATGTAAGGCATTTGTATATTTTTTCTTATCTCTATAAAGTACTCCTGTCCAATAATAAGAATATGCCAAGTTTTTATAGTCTTTTTCTTCACTATAGTATTTATTTGTTTTAATAAGTAGATCTTTGGCTTTATCTAGCTTTTTATCATTTATATATACTTGTGCTAACTTAAGCAAAAAGTGATTTATATATTCATCACTTTTAGCTTCCTCTGAAATAGATACTGCTTCTTTAATTAATTTATTTGCTTCATCAAATCTTAATGAATCCAGTAAAGTGTTAGTTTCTTCTTTAAGATAATCTAGTCTTTCTTTTTCTTCTTTAAATAATCCTGTATCAAAATATTTCTTAGGAAGTTTTAGTTTTTTTGTAATATATACTCTTACACCTGAAGATAACTCAACATCTCCAGTTTCTATCATACTTATATATTGTCTTTTAAATCTATCTCCTACTAGATCTTTTTGTGTAATTTTTAATTTTGTTCTTGCTCTTTTAAGCCAGTGTCCAGTATTTTTCTTCATTTTATTTTAAAGTATTTAGAAAGTCAATAAATATTTCTTGCAAATATTAAAATTTTATGCTAAATTTTATAAGTATATATTATATATAATAAAATTATTTTATTCTATAAAATATATTAAGTAGCTATTTTTATTTGGAGGTGATTATTAAAAAATATAGAGCATGTAAAATGATGAAATGGGTTTTTATAAACCATAACTAGTTTTAAGGAGGTGTTTCATGCTTGATATTAATCAACTTACTAAACTAACAGAGGAGTGGTTTAAGTCTGTACCAGAAGATATGAAAGATAAAGTAATTACAGCGAGTTTTAGTATCGAGCCGATTTCTTTTACTCCAAGGCAGATCTTAAGTAAGGTTAAAGCCGCTGCACGGAAGTCTAAGACTAGGACTGATTTCTTGAAGGAATCGGGTCTTTGTGCTGAGTTTCTTGAGACATTAGAGAAAATGTACAAGAGAAGAATGAAAATGGAGAAGAAAAGGAGGGTGAAGTAATGAGCAAAATGAATGAAAGTATCTTTGTAAGACCACGCTGGGATGACAAAATTGTTGATCAAAGATTCGCTTTCTTAATGGATTATGCGTATTGGACAGGTGCTGAGGTCGTCAGTTATGCACATGATCAAGACTTCCTTGTACATGAACTGACCGAAGAAAGAGCGATTCGAAGTGAGCTAAAGAATTTCCTGGATTATCATAATCCAGTATTCTTTTTTCATTTCTCACATGGCGGAACTGACAAACTAACAGGGCAGGATATGTCTGTTTTAATCTGCAGTAACGAATTCACCGAAAATGGGAATACTTACGGTCCAAATGATATCTTATTGAGAAACAGAGTTGTATATACTTTGAGTTGTCTCAGTGCTAGCGAATTGGGACCCAAGTCTGTTGAACATGGTTGTATTTCCTATATTGGTTACAAGGATCCCTTGTGGGCAGTCGTTATCGAAGGAGCCGACACTGATTATGCGTTATTTGAAATCTGGACTGGAGGTGCTAAAGCTTTACTTGATGGTAAGACGATAGAAGAAACTTATTATTGGCTGAAGAGAAGATACAATTTCTGGATTACGTATTGGGAGATGATCGATGCAACAAATTCAACTAATGCGTGGAAGGCTCCTGCTATGTTAATGGCACTCGAGAAGAACCTGAAAGCACTAACTCTTCTTGGAAACTTAAATGCCAGAATACGAGGTGAAGTTAATATTAATCAATGAGGTGTAAGTTCAAGGCTTGAGACCTTTGATTCGCAGATTTGACCTTAAGATCTTAAAAGTGCAATTCCATTTTTTCGACCAAAGAAAAAATCAATTCTTGTAATGTCTACAAGTACTATGCATCTGAGGAAAATATTGCGATAGTGTACAATATACTCGAGGGAATGGGCTTTAGGGTAATCGCAGGGGATCGCATTACTATCTCAGTTTCATCTCCGTTAAAAAAGTTCGAAAAAATCTTCGAAGTGGAGCTATAAATCAAACGTTACTTCCCATACTTTGTACCCAGGAAGCAACGCGTTCCAGATTCAAAAGGGTGTGGAACTGAGTTTCTTTACCAAGGAAAGAAAGATATTCCTATTCCCAAAATCCTTCAGCCCTATGTCGAAAGGATTCTTTTGCCAAAAAAAATCATTTACTGCGAAAGTTCTAGTCCTCCAAGCCCGAATTATCACCATCTAAAAGTTCCTGATGATGTAGCGAGACAAATTAATGCGATTGCGAGTCACCATCGTGGTACTACCGGAAATGGTATCCGCCTTGCGATGCCTGATTAGGGGACATATCAACATGCTTATTATACTGCGCAGGGATATAACATTACGTTAGATGAATCTGCATATGATGATACAGCAGATACAAAAGGACATGGGACCGCTATTGCAGCTAATTCTATGACCATCGCACTGGTTGTTGATTTTTTCGGGGTTCGCAACGGCAGCTTCGTCTCAAGCGGTGTGGCAGCGTTTAATCGCGCTATCGAGCTCAACCCACAGGTTATTACAGTGAGTTGGGGAATCCCCGATTTGGATGATGCTAATCTAAGGTCAGCCATTTCGCAAGCAATCAATGCGGGTATTACAGTTTGTTGTGCATGTGGAAACGGTGGAGATGTAGTGTTTCCATCGTCAATGCCAGATGTGATCAGCGTCGGCGGAGCATATGCAGACACAAACGATTCACTTCAGTCATAAACTTATGCATCAAGTGGACAGACCCCATCAACAGATTTAGGGCGACAGATGCCCGATGTTGTCAGGATGGTGGGACAAAGTTCTCATGGTATCTACATCACTCTTCCTATTGAGCCGGGATTTAAGGAATACAAAGAATTCGGGGGTATGTCTTTTCCTGATAATGACGAAACTGCAGAAGACGATGGAAGGTTGGTAGTAAGCGGTACATCTAGCGCCACGCCGCAAGTTGCTGCTGTGCCATGCCTTCTAATGGAAAAGGATCCCTCCTTTTTAATGAATCCTAATGCCGTAAAACAGCGATTGATAGAATCCGCCGTTGATATCACTACAAGGAACAAGCGAAAGTGGAGAGACTACTTCAGCTGGCGTAGATAACGCCACAGGGGCTGGTTTAGTCGACGCCAAAAGAAACAAAAGAAGCTTTGAAATTGAATACAAGAGTAATCAAATGGATTCACGAAAAAGTTAAGTAAAATTAGAAGATAGTATGTTCAAATCGAAAGTGTTCATTATGATTTGGAGAAATATAAATAAAAGGTCGGAGAAAAAGTGAAAGGAATAATAAAAAATTAAGATTATGAAAATAAAATATGTAGAAATTAAAAATTTTAGGTCAATAGAAAACATTAAAATTAATTTCGACCCAAAATGTAGAGTTTTGGTTGGCATTAATGAAGTTGGAAAGTCTAACACTCTAAAAGCTTTGAGCTTACTAAGCGATGACTTTAGTCCAGGAAAGGATGATCTAAGAGAACCTCTTCCCAATGAAAAACCTTTAGATATTTCGAGGGTGCGGTTTATTTTCGAACTAGAAGGGAAAGAGTTAAAAGAAATTTATTCAAATATTAAACAAAAAGTATTATCAAAAGATATTAAAAAACCATTAGTAAAAATAAATGGCAAACTTTACAATTTAGAAGAACTTTGTAGATATACTAACGAGGCTCTATACGATATAAATATAAGAGAAAAAACAAAGAATCCTAAGTATTGGGCATTAAGTGAAAAATGGAGTATTATTGGGAGTTGGCAAAAGCCAAAAAATGGAGGATATTCTATCAAGATTAAGAAAAAGGACGTAGATATTTCTAAGTTTGCCCTTATAAACACCAAGGAGTATAAAGAGATTCCCCCAGAATATCTGGAAAAAATAGAACCTGATTATTTAAATGAAACTATCGGAGATCATATTGTTGAAGTAGTTGAAAACAATCTCCCAAAAGTAATTTTCTGGAAATACACCGAAAAAAATCTTTTACCCCCTTCTATCCCAATAGCTAATTTTACAGCAGATCCTAATAGTTGTGTGCCTTTAAGGCATATGTTTCTTCTGGCGGGTATCAAAGAAGATGAAATTGCTAAAGCAATTAATGAAGCTCAAAATAGATCATCTAACGCTTTTAGAAATTTACTCAAGAGAGTAAGCAGTGCTACAACCAAGTATTTTAGAGAGGTGTGGAAAGAGTATAAATCAATTAAATTTTCATTGCTTCCAAATGGTTCCAATATAGATTGCGGAGTAGAGGAGAAAAATATTTATAATTTTGCGCAGAGAAGCGATGGTTTTAAGAGGTTTGTGACATTTCTGTTGATAATCTCATCTCAAGTTAAGAAGGGGGTGTTAGAGAATGTTTTACTTTTAGTAGATGATGCAGATATAAATTTACATCCAAGCGGATGTAAATATTTAAGAGATGAGCTTATTAAAATTTCAGAGAAAAATTATGTAGCATATAGCACGCATTCTATCTTTATGATTGATAGAAATAGTTTAAGACGACATCTGCTAGTTAAAAAAGTCAATGAGAAAACAATAGTTGAAGAGGCTTCGGAATCTAATATCGTGGACGAAGAGGTGCTTTATAATGCGATCGGTGCTAGTGTTTTCGAGGTTTTAAAAGAGAAAAATATTATATTTGAAGGGTGGAAAGATAAGCATTTATTTCAGGTGGCCCTTAGTAGAGTGCCTGCTAAATATAAAAATATAAAAAAGTTTTTTAAAAATATCGGAAAATGTCATGCCGTAGGAGCTAAAGATATAAAGCGTATCTCTTCGATTTTAGAGTTAGGTAATAGAAAGTGTTTTATTTTAAGCGATGGAGATGATGTTGCTAAAGAAAAACAAAGAGAATATAGAAAAATGAAAGGGTATGGGATTTGGAAAAGATGTGATGAGATTTATCGGGGAAGAAATATCTTGACAGGTGAAGATTTTATAAAAAAAGACATTCTTCAAAATACATTTTTCGAAATTTTGGAAAATAAAAATCTTAAATTCTCTGAAGAAGACTTCGATTTACCAGAGGTTAAGAGGCTAGAGTACATAAAACAATGGTTGAATAAACACAAAATTATTGGCCAAGATGGAAAACAAATTATATATGTTTTGAAAGAGGGGGTGTTTAATAATTTATCGCCAAAGTATATAGAAAATGATTACTATGAATTTCTCATTTTACTAAAGGAGTGTCTAGAATAATTATGAAGTTAAATTGACCAACAAAAAAATTTGGTTAAGACAACTTTAGCTAAAGGTAGAACAATCAATTTTAAAAAAGCATTTAAAGGAAACTGATATACCAAAAAGCCCATAGCTGAGCAATTTTTATTTGTCGAAAAAAGGACGATTTTTTGATAGAATAAGAAAATATAAAACAAGGAAACCCTAAGTGCCAAAACATAAACTCAGAAAATATGAAAAAGTATAAAGGACTTCTATTGGAAAATCTTTTGAAAGTTGAAGCAACTGATCATAGAGAGATTCAAGAGCAAATTAGAAAAAATCTTAGAAGTTTTGAGTATTATGTAAAGTTAGAGAAGAAAGTTTGGGCAGGAAGAGAAGGTAAAGTTGATGTGTTCGCTAAAAAAGGCAACTATTCAATAGGTATTGAGGTTGACCATTCTCAAATAAGAAAGAAATCTATTGAGAAATTAAATGCTTTAAAGCCAGATTTGGCGATTTTTCTATTAAAGGATAAAAAGATTAACAGAAAAGCTAATTATTTAAGGTCAAAACAAATTGGAGTTAATCCATTACTGATTTATTTACCATAGAAGAAAGTTCAGAAAATTCCAGTAGTAAAACAAAGATACAAAAAATTTAAAAGAAGTAAAACTCCACCTAAATTCAGAATTAGTGAAACCGATTTAAAAATCCTTTAGGATTTAGAGTTCCATATAAAGGTCTGATAATGTCATTATATTGCCAATTCTCTAAGATAAATGGCTTGCCTGCATATATCCCTTTGCTATGTTTTTGCGTTTCAATAAATTTTTTAACTCTAAGCACTTTGTTTTCATCAAACATTTAATTAAGTAATGCTTCAAATTCTTCGTCTAATATCTCACTTGGCAGATATATTCTTCCTCTTGATGATGGAGTTAAACCAAATTCTGATGCAAATCCTCTAATTTGTTTTAAACATTCATTGGCAATAGAAACTTCTGGGAATTTTTTTAATTGAAATGATTTTACATTACCATATTCATCTTTTTGAGGAATTTTAATTGTCATTCCATGTTTTTTTAAAAATATTTCTGCTTTCTTCCATTTAGCATAACTTTGACAATATCCTGCAAAAGCTGCCATATCTATAATTGTCAATAATCCTAATCTCTCTAGTTCCGGAGCTAATCTATTCCACTCTTTCTTTGCTTCTTCTAATAACCACTCCGGACATCCCGGAGCTATTGGCATTGGTTTTGGTTCATTTTCATTTAGAGGTCTTTTACCTGGATTTCCTTCTAATATTTTAAGTTTTGTTGGTTTTGGCTTTCTACCTGCCATCTTTACCTCCATAAAAAAAGACTCTACTTTTAAATAGAGCCTTATTGTATTTATATAATTTTTAATTAATAAATTAATTCAGATATTTTCTTAAATCTTTTTTGATATAAAATTCTTTATTATATTCTTTTAGTTTATTGATTGCTCTTTTACCGAATTCTCTCCAATTTATTTTACTTTCTATTTTAGGATAGTGATTTAATTTACCTATTTTATATAAATCTACAAACTCATGAGTTAAATCTATTAAATTAAGAGATTGACTTGTTAATATTACAGGTTCTAGACTTGCCCATGTTTCTATTCCTAATTTGTGTGCCTCTTTTAATGATTTTATTCTATCTTGTGGTATATCTGCTTTGGGTTCATATCTTCTGCTATCTATTTTATTGTCAAAAGTAAGAGTAACTGCATAAGTATCTTTTTTCTTGTAAAGTTCAAAATCTCTTGTAGCTAAATTCCCATTTTTTGTAAGTATTTGAAAATCTTGATTATATTTATTTAATATTTCTATTGCTTTTCTTGTGATTCGTTCTTTACGTTCTATTTTTTGATATGGATCACATGTAAAGCATAGTAATATTGGATTTGTATTTATTTCTATTTTAAGTTCCAGGGCATCTAATTCTAATTTTCTTAAAATGTTTTTTCTTACTGATATATTATTCCTAAACTGTTCTTTACTTTTCCTAAGATATTTTGGAACATAACAATATATACATTCGTTTGAACATCCGATATATAGATTTAATGCTAGTGGAGAATATTCTCTTGCTTTTCCTTTGGGTTCATAAATTACTTTCATAATTATGCCCCTGATTCTATTAAAAGTTCATAAACATTGTTTGAATCTTCTATTTGATATTCTGGTAATAACTGATTAAGCTCTGAAGCTATTTCGTCTAATGGTCTTCCACCTTTTCTTCTAGCCCAAATTGGAATTCTTTCGAAATCTGGATCGTTTACTCCTCCTAATAACCTGATTGTATCTCTTACTTTTTTTCTATCCTTTATTCTTCCCTGCTCCATATATCTTTTGCCTGAATAATCATATAATTCTTCGTCTGTGAAATCGTGGGCTTGTTGCCACATTGTTTGCCATGCTTTGTAAGCGGCTTGTGATTGTTTGCTGTGGGCTTTTTCGAACATTACACCTCCTTTTTTATCAATGTTCTACTATATATAATAATACACCTCATCAGGCTAAATGTCAAGTCTTTTTCTAAATATTTTTAAATATTTTTTTGATATTTATTACCCAATAGCAAACTGTCTTTTTCTCATTAAAAAAGTAAAAAGCCTTTTCTACTTTTACGTTATATCTTTTTTGTATATCAAGTAGCATTGTTGAGAATATATCTATATAGAATCTATTTATTGCAGGTATTTTCATTCTTAAAGGGATTTTTTCTGTTCCTGAAACAAACTTTGTTACTTTATTTGATAGTTTTTGACTTAATACCAGACCATCTGTTATAAAAAATGTGGCTTTATCACCAATCCACTTTCTTAATATTAAATATAAAACTTTCCAGGGTGATCCATAGTCATCTAAATCAAAAACATTGAAATCATTTATATTGTTTTTTGTAACAAAAATTATATTATTTGTCTTTACACATATATTCTCATCATGAATTATATTTTTATCTACTCCGATATATTTTAATACGTTTCCTTTATATACTCTTTCGTATATGTTGCCTCTACCACAGAATAGGTCTAAGACTCTTGCGTCTTTAGGTAAAAATCTTCTTCTCAGTTCTACTTTATTTCTTAAATCTGAGTGATCTACTTTTTTCCATGTTTTAGATTTCATAACTTCTTTCTACTTTTATATTTTTCTCTTCAAGTGATGTTAAAGCCTTTTCTAAAGTTTCCTGATTTTTACCATCTGTTCTTATTACTGCCCATAAAGGCTTATCTATTGCCTGGGACATATCTAGTTCGTTTAATAATGTATCTATATCTATTATTGCGAATTTTGTTATCAGTTCTTCTATCTCTTCTTCTGTGAATCCTGTTGCCTCTATGTCAAATTCTCCGGTGTCAATTTCTATAATCAAATCCTTTAATCTAGGATAATCCCATTTTCCTGCTATTTTGTTTAATGCTAAGTTTAATGCTTTCTCTTTTGACTTTGATAAATCTACTATTACTGCTTCTACATCTTTTTTACCTAATTCTTTTAATACTTTTAGTCTTTGATGTCCGGATATCAGGTTTCCCGTTCTTTTGTTTACTACAAATGGTTCTACCAGGTCAAATTCTAAAATAGACTTTTTTATTTTTTGGTATTCTTCGTCTTCTGGCTTTAAGTCTATTCTCGGATTAAACTTTGACGGTTTTATATCTTTTACCTTTATTTTTTCTATTTTCATTGCTTTTTACAATAATGATAGGGTGTTTTTAAATATTACCTGTTTGGGATTTATTTCTGGATATAAAAATTTCTATTTCGCGAAATTAAAAGGAAGCTTTCCCACACGGTTTACGGAGCTGAGGCTGTAGCTTTCTAATATGGTATATCCCCTTATGATTTCATATTTTAAGATAATTAATAAATTAATAGGTATCACTCCCCTCTCCCTGTTTTTTTATTGTGGCAGGTTTCACATAGTGATTGCATATTATTTTCATTCCAAAATTTATCATAATCTCCTTTGTGTGGCTCGATGTGATCTACTACTAGGGCGGGGGTTATTATACCGGAGGCTAGACATTCTGCGCATAAAGGATTTTCATTAAGATACATCTTTCTTATTTTCTGCCAGCGGTAATTATATCCCCGAACTGTTTAACTAGGGTGATTATCTTTTAGTTTATACAAACTACAATATATGCTCCCTTTCTCTGCTTTGTTAGAGCATATTGGATATCTGCATTATTGGCGGAGCTTGTAGGGAGACATGATATTTCCTTTAATTTTTAATTGAAATAAAAAAAGAGCCTCTTTTGAGACTCTTAATTAATTCTTGTTATACTTATAGCTAATTATAAAAAAATATATTATTTTTTAGTACTAAATGTTAAGAGATAATTTAAAGTGTTCTAATTTATGATAAGAATTACATATCCAAATTACTTCAAGTTGTTTTTAATAATTAAACTTTGTCAAGCATTTTTTTTATTATTTATATATATAAATAATTTTTATTATTTAAAAACTAACGATTTTTTAAATTTTTTATTATTCCTTATTTCTTATTTCAGATATAATTTCTTCAAAAATATTATCTCCTATTTCTTATATCCTAAACAGTATTTCTTATATCTTATTTCTTATATCTGATATATTATTTGCTATATCTTATTTCAGATTTCTTATTTCTGATATTATATATAAGTTTTCTTATTTCTTATATAGGATATTAGATATACTATTTCTTATAGAGGATTTAAGAAATATTTAAAGAACTTATATAATATGAATTATTTTTGATATCTGATTACTTATATCTTATTTCTTATATAAGATATAGGATTTCAGATATATGATTTCTTAAATAGGAATTAGGATTTATTATATAGGATGTAAGAATTTTTTGTAAAAATTTAAACAAAGGTGAATATTTTATGGGAAGAATAATATCTATAACAAATCAAAAGGGGGGAGTAGGTAAAACTACAACAGTAATAAATTTGGGTGCAGCATTAAAAGAAATTGGGAGAAATGTATTACTAATTGACATGGACCCTCAAGGTGGGTTAGGAATAGGTCTAGGAGTGGAACCTGAATCAATAAATAAATCTATATATGATGTTATCTTAGATAGTATTGATATAAGAGAAACAATTGTTAAAACAAAATCTGGTTTATATCTTGTTCCATCTAATATTGATCTTTGCGGTGCTGAGTTGGAGCTACTGTCTAAAGATAAATGGGCTTTTAAATTAAAAGATTCTATTAAAGATGTAACTAAAAAATATGACTATATTTTAATAGACACCCCACCATCATTGGGGGTTTTAACAATAAATGTTTTAGCTGCTGCAAAAGAGGTATTAATACCAATTGCATGTGAATACTATTCACTTAGAGCCTTAAAGTTTCTTCTTGATTCAATCTCAG
>JABUBK010000263.1_pt1 | contig 12124 bp, 17 predicted proteins | sample 7332671 | NCBI WGS metagenome assembly JABUBK01 (sample SAMN07256342, study PRJNA390944) | subsurface metagenome | isolation source: Methane hydrate marine sediment | place: Pacific Ocean: Eastern North Pacific, ODP site 1244 | collected 2002
AAGAAGCAGCTCAAATCTTGGTCACTAACAACTTCATTCATGTTTACAACATGGAGGATGGGATCGTTCAGTGGCAAGCCCAGAGCTTTCCGGTAACCCTGACCTATACAGACATATTCCCAGAGGAAGCCTATGACATCATCAGCCAACAAGAGGTAGTGGTGCTCGATGTGCGCACACAAGACGAGTACTACTCTGGCCACATACCAGATGCTCTCCTCATCCCACTATCTGAACTCGAGTCACGGCTGGATGAACTAAATACGGCTGACCAAATCTTGGTATATTGCCGTTCAGGCAAACGCAGCAAGGAGGCAGCCTCTATCTTGGTCTCTAACAACTTCATTCATGTTTACAACATCGAGGGTGGGATCGTTCAGTGGCAAGCCCAGGGCTTTCCAGTGTACACGGAGCAAACTCCGGGGGCTAGCTCAGAACCAATAGTGCCGAGCTATACAGACATAACCCCAGAAGAAGCCTATGAGATGATTGGCCAGCAAGAGGTTGTGATAGTAGATCTTCGCACACGAGAAAAGTATAACTTTGGCCACATTCCCGACGCTCTCCTCATCCCACTATCTGAACTTGAGTCGAGGCTGGATGAACTAAATACGACCGACCATATCTTCGTATATCATGGTTGCCGCCCTTGTAGTAAGAAAGGAGCCCAAATTTTGGTAGACAATGGTTTTCTCCATGTATATGACCTCGAAGGAGGAATTGCTCGGTGGGAGAATCAGGGCTTTCCTGTAACGCAAGAATAAAAATGCGCTTCCTGTGGTTAATAATCAGGAGGTAAAAATGCCTATCTATGAATATTTTTGCCCTCAGTGTAACCTCAAGTTTGAGTTACTTCGTCCATTAGACCAGTCAAATGTAACTGCCTCTTGCCCCCGGTGTCATAACGAGGCCAATCGAATGGTCTCCTCTTTCACTTTAGCCTCTAAAGGCACTGAGGAGGTATCTCCACCAATTGGCGGAAGCTCCCCTTGCAGCACATGCTCTGCCCTAACTTGTGCTGCTTGCAATAGATAACGGAGACAAAGCAAGTGCTAGAAATAAAAAGCCTCAAACTAACTCTTAACGGCAAGCCTATAATTGATGGTTTAGATTTTGAGCTGAAGAAGGGAACAATACACGGCTTATTGGGGGTAAATGGGATCGGAAAGACAACCTTAGCCAACTTAATAATGGGGATAAGTTACCCCGATGAGGGAAGCATAGTATTTGAAGGCCGAGATATTACCCGGCGTACGATTTCAGAGAGATCAAGAATGGGAATAACCCTGGCCTGGCAAGAGCCGGCAAGGTTTGAAGGGCTTAGCGTGGGGGAGTATTTGAGTGTGAGCAAGAATTTGGACTCAAGTGAGATTGATAATTACCTATGGGTGGTGGGGCTTCCCCCGGCAGAATATCTAAATCGGGCTGTTGATGCGAGTCTGAGCGGAGGTGAGAGAAAAAGAGTGGAACTTGCCTCTGTTATGGCTATGAAGCCAAAAGTGGCTATTTTAGACGAGCCCGATTCTGGCATAGATGTGGTTTCACTGCCCCATATAATGAATGGGATAGCAGAAATGAGCAAACAGGGTTCGGCAGTGCTGTTAATCACACATGGCGAGGAGGCGGTAAGGGTAGCCGAGGAGCTGTCGATAATGTGCGCTGGGAAAATAATCAACTCTGGGCCACCACGGGAAATGTGCCAGTGGTTTAAGAATAATTGCTCGACATGTAACCACGTTGGCGAGCCAAGCTACCAGGGAGCTTAAGAAATGATTGTTGTCAAAGAATATGAGGCAATGCTCAAAGCCTATGGCAAGGCAGGTGGAAACCTGGGTGCCCTGAGAAATAAGGAAGTGGGCAATCTTGTTATCCATAAAAATGAGGTCCTCAGTGCTAATGAGGTTGAAGGGATAAAAATAGAGATAGAAGAAACAGAGGCCGGCGTTAATATCTATTTTTTAGTGGTGGAAGGGGCGAAAATTAAATACCCAGTCCATCTGTGTTTTGGTGTCTTGCCTGAGGAAGGACTGCAGGAGATCATGTTGAGAGTGGAGGCACAAGCCGACAGCGAGGTGACCGTGATTGCCATTGTATTTTCCCCAACGCTGTTAATGTAATACACAAGATGGATGCTGATATAAGGATTGGAAATAACGCCAAGTTCTATTACCAAGAGACCCACTATCATGGGGAGTTTGGCGGGGTTAAGGTGATACCTAAGGCGAGAATCAGCGTGGGCAAGAAAGGCGTGTGGCAGAGCACCTTTACTCTAATAGAAGGCTGCGTGGGCACGCTGGATTACGATTTTGAGCTTTTTGGCGATGAGAAAAGCGTGAGCGAGCTTCTAGTGAAGGCCTTTGGCAAAAAGGAAGACGACATAAATATCATAGAGAAAATCCATCTTGATGGCAAAGAAGCCAGGGGTCTAGCCAAGACCCGTCTGGTATTAAATGATAATGCCAAAGCGCTGGTAAGAGGTGAAACGTATGGCAATGCCCCTTTTACCAGAGGTCATGTTGACTGCCTTGAAATCGTGAATGGAGAGGGAGTGATAGCTAGGGCAATTCCGCTGGTATATGTGAACGACAGGCGGGCGAAGGTTACCCATGAGGCTGCTATAGGCAGCATAGACAATAGACAGCTGCAAACATTGATGGCGAGAGGGTTGGACGAGGAGAAAGCAGTCGATGTTATCGTAAAAGGCATATTGAGATGATATTTTGTCAGCAATATAGCTCTAGCAATCTTTCAAGCTGGTTACTGGTATATTTGGTTTCAGCTACGCCATGATAGCCGATGCTATCCACTCTATGTCCGATTGCCTGGCCACAGGAACTGTCTATGTAGGCCTACGAATCGGAGAAGAACCGCCTGATGGGAGCCACCCTTACGGTCACGCCAATGCAGAGACTATTGTTGCTTTTCTGGTTGCCCCCGTTGCTAAAGCCTGGGATCATCCCTCAGATGTTTACTCATCGGTGGCTGCTTTGGCTGGCACAATTGGGGCAAGGCTGGCTTTTTAGTGTTTACACCCATAGCTGCACCGATCGTCTAAGTTTTCATCGTTAAGATGTCCCTCACCCTTCTCGGTTCAAACATGGGAATCTTGATGGATGAAAGACCAGAGCCAGCAGTTTTGGCTAGGATCAAAACCGCCGTTCTAGAGGTTAGGGAGGTTAAAGCAATCGACAATATCAAGGCGCATCGCCGGGGTTCTACCTTCACCATTGATATAGAAGTAGCTGTGGATAGCAACCTCACTGTGGAGCAAGGTCATCAGGTCGCCTCCAAAGTAAAAAACAAACTCCTGAGCAGGGTTGAGCATGTACAGGAGGTCATGGTGCATGTGAATCCTTACCAGCAAAGGCAAACCTTAGGGAGGGGCTATATGGACTGATCTTCTCTTGTATTTTCATATTGTTCACTCGGCTACTTCAAGCTCTTCAGGAAATTTAACACTGTCTAAGTCGGCCCAATTTTTCTCGGACTATTGACAAGCTCCTTTTCTCATGATATTGTAGACCATGTTGATTATTTTAATCTACAAGGCAAGGAGAGGTCAATGAAGTTTTCTACCAAGGGCCGATATGGACTCAGGGCACTTTTGGATTTGGCCCTTCACCAAGGTGAGGGACTAGTGCTACTAAAAGACATTGCTCGAAGGCAGGAGATTTCACTGCCATATCTGGAGCATCTAATTACGCCTCTCATAGCAGGAGGAATAGTAAAGAGCACGCGGGGGGCGCGAGGTGGAATTTTGCTACTCAGGCACCCTCGGGAGATTAAGCTCAGTGAGGTGATTCAGCTTCTAGAAGGCTCGATCGCCCCAGTAGAGTGTGTCAACCATCCCAAGATATGCGCCCGTTCCGACCTTTGTGTCACCCGCGATGTTTGGGGTGAGATGAAGAAAGCGATGAATGGAGTCTTAGAGACTACGACGTTGCAGGATCTGGTCGAGCGGCAAAGGCAAAAGGAAGCAAGCCAAAGCAGTGAGACTACATTTAAGGGAAGCCGCTCACCTTAGCAGCGATGGAGGTGATCAGTGATGGAGATGACGGAATCAAACAGTGCCCAAATTTGGGGGGAGGTTGAAAACAGAGCATAAAGGCCTGCCCTTTATGGGTAACAAAGGTAAGGTTTTGGGGGTTAAGAAATGCTAAATATAGAAAACCTGTGGGTTAGCACTGGCGACAAGGAGATCCTGAAAGGGGTAGACCTTGCCATAGGAGACGGAGAGACGCATGTTTTGATTGGGCCAAATGCTTGTGGCAAGACAACACTGGCCCTAGCTATTCTTGGTTATCCAGCCTATAAGGTAACAAATGGCTCTATTGTTTTTGATGGTCAGGATTTGATTGGCAAAAACATTTCTGAACGCGCCAAACTGGGAATCGGATTAGCCTATCAAAATCCACCGGAGGTCAGAGGGGTAAAGCTCAGAGACATGATACGCTTGATAGCAGGAGGCGAACCGTGGGATCCCCTGGTAGAACCGGAAGAAAGATTGGCTACCCCGTTTCTGGAAAGGGTCGGGCTCAACGCAGGCTCCTTTCTAACCAGAGATATTAACCTCAGTTTCTCGGGTGGTGAGAAGAAACGCTCAGAGCTAGCCCAAGTCTTCGCGATGAGAGCAAAGTTGCTGCTTTTGGATGAACCTGATAGTGGCGTCGATATTGACTCAGTCAAGCTTATTGGCACAGAAATAGGCAGAGCGGCCGAGGAACTGGGAAGTTCGGTTCTGGTTATCACTCATCACCGGCACATATTGCAGTATCTCGAGCCAGATGTAGCCCACGTAATGTATGCCGGCAGGATAATCAGCTCTGGAGAGCTTAGAGAGATTATCTTAAAGATCGAAGAGGAAGGTTATGAAAGATATGCCAGGGAGACTCTGGGAGGTAAGTAAGAATGGACATGAAGAAATTACGAGCGATAGAGGAACTCAGAGATTATTATGAGGAATATGACAAAAGGTTTCCTGACTGGCTAAAGAAGAGCCGGCAGCTGGCCAGAAATATCCACCATGAGTATGAAGATAAAGGACTCCCTGCAGGAAGATTTGGGATGGACTTTGACCTTCTCTCTTACCGACCCCACCTTGCCCCCAAGCATCCTCCTCGGCAAAGCCTGCTTGAGCTCGACGAGAATATGAGGCAGCTGGCTGAGAGTTGCGGTCAGAGCATCGAAGAGATAGGTAGGACCGGCTCTAAACTTCAAGAGGACGCTGATACTACTTATCTTGGGTTTACCGAGGAAGCCAGTAAAACTTTGCTTGCTGAATACCCTGAGGGGTTGATTATTAAGGACATTGAAGAGGCTGTTAAGGAATATCCCTGGATTGAGAAGTTTTGGTCACATATCTTGCCAATCAATCTCGATAAGTACACTGCTTACAATGCCGGCTACTCTAGGGGCGGTGTCTTTGTCTGGGTCAAGAGAGGGGTCAAGGTTGAGTTACCGGTTCAGGCTTGCTTCTTCGTGGAAACGCAGATGTATGCTCAACTGCCTCGTATCCTGGTCATAGCTGAGCCCTACTCCAGGGTTCACCTAATCTCTGGTTGTATTACTCAACCTGCCTGTGACATGGGATTACATGGCTGCATTACCGAGATATACCAAGGGGAGGGCTCAGAAGTAACATATAGTATGATCCATAATTTTAGACCTGAGTTTCATGTCAGACCCAAGATAGGCGCCATAATTGATGATAATGCCACCTACATTGAGAATTTCATCATAATAGGTCCTTGCCTCAGCGACCAGGCATACCCAACGGTGGTTCTAAGAGGAAAGGAGGCGAGAGCCGTCATCCGATGCATCATTCTCGGTATGGAGGCATCTGATATTGATGTTGGTTCCTCGATTATATTTTCTGGAGAGGGTAGCAGGGGTGAGCTTATCTCAAGGGCCGTCGCTACCGGGGAATCGAAAATTACCATGCGTGGAACCCTGAAGGGTTACGCCGATAAGGTACGCGGACACCTAGAATGCCGGGGGATGTTACTCAACCCGATGGCGCGCGCCTGGGCCTATCCGCAGATTAGGAGTACTTCTCCAGAAGCTGACCTTACCCATGAAGCTGCCATTGGGAAAATCGCTGAGGAGCAACTCTATTACCTGATGAGCAAAGGGCTAACTGAGGATGAGGCGACGGCAATGATAACACGGGGCTTTTTAGATGTCGAGACCCCAGGATTCCCACCGCTGCTGCGTCGCGAGATAGATAAAGTTATTGCTGTGAGTTTGAAAAAGGTCTTATAAGGAGGAGGAATGTCTAGAGTGGTGATGCTTAATCAATTGCAAATCCCTGTTGAGCCAAAGGTTCCTCAAACCAATGAGGACTTCTGTATAGGCTGTGGCGTCTGTGTCAAGGTATGTCCAATAGAGGGTGTAAATATGCTAGTGAAGAAGCCAGTGCTTGAGGGTGTGTTCGCTGCCCGCGGTGAGATACCGCTGCCCAAAAGAGATATCGAAGTGGCTATGTTTCCTTCGGGAACCTGCCCTCTAGCTGAGTTTTGTATCAAATGCCGGAGATGCGTCACCGAGTGTCCAACTGGAGCACGAACTTTCTAGTCATTCTTCGAGTTATGAAGGTGAAATTAAGATAATGAGCACTAAAGAGGCACTAGAAAAGTATGACTGGGTAAGGGATTACTGGTGGCGAGCGGTTGCCGGAAAGCTTTGGGCTTGCCACTGAACGATCCCATCCTCCATGTTGTAAACATGAATGAAGTTGTTAGTGACCAAGATTTGAGCTGCTTCTTCGCTGCGTTTGCCTGAACGGCAATATATCAAGATGTGGTCAGCCGTATCTAGTTCATCCAGCCGTGACTCGAGTTCAGATAGTGGGATGAGCAGAGCGTCTGGTATGTGGCCAGAGTAGTACTCGTCTTGTGTGCGCACATCCAGTATCATGACTTCTTGCTGGCTAATCATGTCATAGGATTCCTCTGGGGATATGTCTGTATAACTTGGTACTGTTGGCTCTGGGCTAATAGCTGGTGCTTGCACGGCGCATGAAACGACCAAGGCTAACATTACGACCAATGCTGAGGGCAGTAAACGGCGTAGTGCTGGCTTTATCTTAGGTATGGCTTCCTGCACTTTTTCTTGCATAGCCTTCCATCTCACTTATGTATCCCTTCCTCCCTCAAAGGCTTTTAGGAATACCTTGGGGATCTTAGAGATCTGGGCATCTGCCCACCATTCAAGGCAAGTAAAGGAGCAGAAATTATAGTGTTCAATCACTCCTAAGCCTTTCCAGTGCGAAACCGTTAGCCAACCACTCAGTACCTTACAGGGTGGCTCTTCTGAGGCATACTCCATTCTTTTGCCACAAAAGTGGCAGACAAAATATCCCTTTGGCATTTAAGTCCCCTCCCTGCTCTTCGCCTTTTATCTTCTTAAGGTGCAGTTACCTTTCATACGGCGATCACTTCCTTAACCTCAGGCACCTGCTGCTTAAGCACCTGTTCGATCCCAAAAGCCAAGGTCATAGCTGCCATAGGACAGCCTCCACAGGCGCCAGTTAACTTCAGTGTAACCACACCATCATTCACATCTAACAGTTCCACATCTCCTCCATCAGCTAGCAAAGACGGCCTTATCTCGTTAAGCGCTGCTTCTACTTTCTCTCGCATGCTCTACCTCCTACTCATTTACTGCTACGATTGTTCAACTGCTTCAAGGTCCACTTCTGTCTCTGCCGTTCAAGCAAACCCTGTAGAGTTGTGGATTCTAATATGTTGTTTATAGCTGTTTTCATCTCTACCCAGACATCATAAACTGCACATAGAGGCGCTTGTGGGTATGCTTCGGGATCGTCAACACACTCTACGGGAGCCATAGACCCTTCTGTAGCTCGGATAATTTCGCTGAGACTTATTAGGGAAGGCGGCTTAGCCAGAGTAAACCCGCCTCGTGTTCCACGAGCGCTCCTGACTATCCCTGCCACTTTAAGTAAAATGAGTAAATGCTCCAAATATCGCCCAGAAACGTTTTGCCTTCTGGCAATGTCCTTTACCAGGATAGGCCCCTGCCCATAATGAAGAGCCAAATCAAGCATCGCCATTGTTCCGTAGCGTCCTTTAGTGGAAATTCTCATGACAGTGGCTCCTTTATTATCAAGTTAATCATAATGCGCATATTACAGCGCGAAGTGGAGATTGTCAAGTGATCCCCAGAATCACTGTTGTTGTCCAGCGAAAATGTCACCTTACAAGACCATATAACAAGTGTAGCCTGTCTCACCGACAGGCTGAACAGCAATTTTTACCAGAGTAAGGTCTTTACTTATTTTTTCAGTCGCTATATTTGGGTGTGCTGCCAGATATATTTCGACTTGCCTTGATACATCTAAAGCCTTCTGCTTTATCATTTCCCTGCCTAGTTCCTTCAGGGCTGCAATGCTAATATCCGCAGCGCTTTTCCCTAGAGCAACATCATTCTCAGTGACAAAGCGCCCTTCTCTATCCATAGCTTTCCCCTAAAACAATTGGCTTAAGCTTATCCCTATAGGCAGAGATGGTCAAAAAGGCGTGTTTTGGAGCTAATATGCGGCGGATATGGTATGAAGTTACTTGCTGTAGTTCCTTCACTTTGCTCAGGACTTTGGTTTTAACTTCTCTACTATAGCATCAGCTACTTGACTGGTACCCACAGTGGTGCTGTCCTCAGGATGGAGCTTCAAGTCATAAGTAACATTCCTGCCCTCGGCAATGACTTCAGCTATGGCCTCCTCCAGTCTGTCGGCGCTATCCTTCTCTCCCAAATAGCGAAGCATCATTACTCCAGAGAGCATCATTGCCATAGGGTTAGCCTTATTCTTTCCAGCATATTTGGGGGCACTGCCATGGGTAGGCTCAAAAATAGCTATATCATCCCCAATATTGGCTCCCGGAGCCAGCCCCAAACCGCCAACCAGACCAGCGCAAAGGTCCGAAATAAAGTCCCCATAGAAATTAGGTAAAACAAGAACGTCAAATTGCTCCGGCTTCCTTATTAGCTGCATACATGCTGCATCGAGGAGAATATCAGTAAACTCTATGTCAGCATATTCTTCTGCTACCTGACGAGCAGTATCCAGGAAAAGGCCATCGGAAAACTTAAGTATGTTAGCTTTATGAACCGCCGTCACCTTTTTCCTGCTATTTTGCCTAGCATATTCAAAAGCAAATCTGACAATCCGCCTGCTCGCCGTTTGGGATATCACTTTTAAGCTTATGGCAGAATCTCCTCTTACCTTTTCCCCGGTAGTTTGGGTGATAAATTCCAATAACTTCATCGTCTCTGGGCTATCCTGGGCAAATTCAATGCCTGAGTACAGGTCTTCGGTATTCTCCCTCACCACCACAATGTCTACTTTTTCGTATCGTGTAGGCGCTCCAGGATAAGTTTTACAGGGTCGGAGGCAAACATAAAGGTCCAGTTCCTTGCGCAAAGCGACATTGACGCTTCTGAAGCCACTACCTATGGGGGTGGTCACTGGCCCTTTAAGAGCAACTTTGTTTTTCTTTATGGATTCCAGAGCAGCTTCAGGAAGAGGAGTGCCAAACATATCCTGGGCCTGGCTGCCGATGATAGCTGTATCCCACTGAAGCCGGACTCCTGTGGCTTCCAGCACCCTCTGAGTTGCTTTAGCTACCTCGGGACCTATGCCATCACCAGGAATGAAAACAATTTTATGTTGCATAATCCTCCTAAATTTGGGACCCCTCCGCTTCGTTCATTACCCCCACCTTAGTCCTCTCCCGTCGAGGGCGAGGAAATTCGGCTCTCAATGGCAAAGTCTTTGTGTTTCTGTATATAGGGGATAAGTCCGCCCTCCTCAAGGATGGCAGACATCAATGGTGGCATTCTGCTGCAGCTCAGTTTGGCACCAGAAGTCAAGTTAATCACCACCCCGCCAGTTAAATCTACCTCTAACTCATCACCATCGTTGATTTTATCGGTGTCGCACAACAAGACAGGCATTCCTTGGTTTATAGCGTTTCTGAAGAAGATGCGAGCTGCTGACTTGGCTAGGATAGCACTTATCCCTGCCATTTTGATTACTATAGGAGCATGCTCTCGGCTGGAGCCAAGACCAAAATTTTTGCCGGCAACCAAGAAATCACCAGGCTTTACTCTAGAGGCAAATTCGGGGAGAGTATCCTCCAGGACATGTTTGGCGAGCTCAGGCAGGTTACTACGTAAATGGGCAAACCTGCCAGGAATGATAAGATCTGTGGAGATATTGTCACCCAATTTAATAGCTTTGCCTTTAAGTCTTATGTCAGACATTCACATAACCACTCCCTTAAAATTCTTCGAATTTTAAGGGAACCCATTACATAATCTCCCTGGGGTCGGCGATCTCACCCTTTACAGCCGAAGCAGCGGCTGTAGCTGGACTGGCCAAGTATATCATAGCTTCAGAATTGCCCATCCTCCCCTTGAAGTTGCGGTTGGCAGTGGAAAGGCAAGCTTCACCATCTCCCAGCACCCCCTGGTGAAGACCAAGGCAAGCAGCACAGCCCGGGGGCAAGATAGCTGCTCCCGACTCAATTAAGCTTTGAACGTAGCCCTTTTCTATTGCCTGTGTCAGCACCTGTCTTGAAGCTGGCGCTATGAGCAACCTGGTATCAGGATGCCTTTTCCTGCCGTGCAGTATGTTGGAAGCTACAGCTAAATCTTCAAGACGTCCATTAGTACAGGTTCCAATAAATACCTGCTGGATTTTAATTCCTCTTGCCTCGCTGATAGGGATAACATTATCCACAGTGTGAGGGAGAGAGACCACTGGCTCAAGCTTGCTGAGATTCACTGATATGGCTCGCTCGTAATCTGCATCAGCATCGGGATAAAGTGGTTTATAGCTGTCACCACGACCCTGGGTTGCCAAAAACTGTTGAGTCACCTCATCACTGGGAAATAAACCGACTTTAGCCCCAGTCTCCACGGCCATGTTAGCTATAGTTAGACGTTGCGACATGGTCACACGGGCTAGGGCCTCGCCACCAAACTCCAAAGCTTTGTAAGTAGCGCCGTCAGCTCCGATTTGTCCTATAAGATATAAAATCAAGTCCTTGGCATAAACTCCTTTAGGAAAGATGCCTTTGAGATTGATGGAAAAAGTTTCAGGTAGGCGAAACCAAGTTTTGCCCAAAGCTAAAGCCACTGCTATATCGCTGGAACCCATGCCAGTAGCAAAAGCACCAAAGGCACCAGCGGTAACAGTGTGGGAGTCAGAGCCGACGATTATGTCTCTGGGCTTGGCGAAGCGCTCGGCTACCAATTGATGGCACACTCCATCGCCTACGTCGCTAATGTAGCATCCAGTTTCCTTGGCAAATTGACGCAGAAATATATGGTCATTAGAAAGCTGTCTGACCGGGCTGGGGGCGGCATGGTCAAGGAAAACCACTGAGTTCCGTGGCTCAGCTGTAATGTGGAAGCCAAGTTCTTTGAATTGTCTTATAGTTAGAGGCCCAGAGCTATCCTGAACGAAGACTAAATCTACTTTAGCAATGATGATATCTCCAGCTCTGGCGTCGGGTTTTGATTTAGCAGCTAAGATTTTTTCTGCTAGTGTCTTACCCATTTAATTAAACAATTATTGCCAGCACGTCATTAGTATTTACCTTATCACCAGGTTTAAAGTTCATGACCTTAATCTTGCCATCTTCGGGAGCAGGTAAAACATTTTCCATCTTCATTGCCTCTAGAACGACTATGCCATCACCAGCTTTGACTTCATCTCCTTCTTTTACTAGATAGCGTATGATTGTGCCTGGCATTGGCACCAGCAAAGGAGTCCCACCCACAACTTCCTCCTCCACTGCCTTTGCCTCTTCCTCTATTTCTGCCGGGGCTTCAACCTTTTCAAACAACTTGCCAGACTTAACTTTGGCTATGAGTTTGTCCTCTCGTTTTACATCTTCCAGAGTTTTTGCTTTGGTTTCCGGGGGTGGCTCTTCTAGGCCATGCTTCCATCTGAGGAAACGCATTCCAGTGGTGGGATAAAGAGCGTAAATAAGGACATCACCGATGTCTGTGGCAATGTCTTTAGTCGCTTCTTTAGCCTTGTCTAATTCGTGCTCTAATATATCAGCAGCTCGGCCAGTGCTAGGTTGTTCGCCTCTTT
>JABUBK010000264.1_pt1 | contig 12110 bp, 7 predicted proteins | sample 7332671 | NCBI WGS metagenome assembly JABUBK01 (sample SAMN07256342, study PRJNA390944) | subsurface metagenome | isolation source: Methane hydrate marine sediment | place: Pacific Ocean: Eastern North Pacific, ODP site 1244 | collected 2002
ATACCTATGCACGCACTCTTGCAGAACATGGAATACCTTTTACGGTTTCAGGTTATGCCTCTTTAAATGAATCCTACCAGATAAAAGAACTGTTAAAATTGTTCCGCTTGATGAGAGATACAGAAAATCAGGTGCTTATTGTCGCTATTTTGCGGGGAATATTTTTTGGGTTTTCTGATGATGATTTATACCAATTTAAAGGAGCAGGTGGTGAATTTGATTTTTATGAAAAAATACCGGAAAAACTAAATCCCAAACTACAGGAGAATTTTGATAGAGCTTTTTGCCGGTTAAGGCAATTTCATCTGTGGACTCAAAAACTGCCGCCGGTTACGGCTATAGAAAAGATAATTATTGATTCAGGCCTGCTTTCCCATTCCTGCTTAGAGGGTTACAATCTAAATAAATGCGGAGAGCTTTATTTCATTCTGGAGAGATTAAGAAAAGCAGAGGCGGGAGAAGTTATAGGGTTTGCCTTAATGGTAGACCAATTAGAAAAAATGTTGGAAGCCGGGATCGAAGAGGAGCTGGATATATTGACTGAAGAAAATACTGTCCGGATTATGAATTTACATAAAGCTAAAGGGCTGGAATCTCCGGTGGTATTTTTAGCCATTTCTTACAATTCCACTACCCACGAACCAACTTATTATATTGAAAGAACAGGGCAGGAACCGTATGGTCATTTTTTAGTCTACCGTTCCAATGCTTATTACAAAGGAAAAGGGAAACGGCTGGCTCAACCCAAAAATTGGGAGGATTATTGCCAGCTTGAGGTATCTTATAATGAAGCAGAAGAAATTCGCCTGCTCTATGTAGCGGCCACCCGGGCTAAGAATCTTCTGGTTATCAGCAGTTTAAACCATAAAAGCAACAAGAGTAATCCCTGGCTGCCTTTATTAAAAAACATTAAAAAAGAGATGGATATTACTGTTCCAGAGGCAATATTACCTGGAGGAAAAGCAAAAACAAAAGAAAAAGAAAAGAAATCTTTGTGTGATAGTTATAAGGAGATTCAAAAAGAATGCGGGCAATGGATAAAAGACTTATCAAAAAGCAGTTATTATGAAAAAAAACCGACTGATTTTAAAGATGAAGAAAAACACCGAAAGATAAAAACGGTTGATGTTGGCGGAACAGCATGGGGGAGTGCCGTTCATAGAATCTTTGATTATTTAATTAAAGAAGATCCTGATGAGCAGTTATTGTCTTTACATGCGGGAAAAGCCCTGGAAAAACAGGGGATATCTCTAAAGAGAAAGGAGGAATTGGCGGGGATTATCCGGAAATTTAAAAAGAGCGATTTATATCAACGCCTGAAAAAAGCAGAACTTAAATATAGCGAAGTCCCCTTTACTATAAAGATTGAACCCGAACATCCTCTTTATGCCGAATTAGCCGAGCAGGATTCCCGTCCGGTGATTCTATCCGGAACTATTGACCTGGTCTTTAAGGAAGTTGATGGCTGGGTGGTAGTGGATTACAAAACTGACCGACCGAAAAACGAGAAGGATTATCCTGGATTAGTCGAGGTCTATCAAAAGCAGATTGCTATTTACAGTCAGGTATGGCAGGAAATCACCGGAGAACAGGTGAAACAAAGCAGCATATATTTTGTTAATTAGTTACCCAGTCTACCAGTTACCCAGTTAACCAGTTTACTAAGCATATAATGGGTAGGGGCGTATAGCAATACGCCCTCCCGTAGGACAGGTATCTCGTCTGCCTATAAGGAAATCGCAAGAGAAGGGCACAATTCATTGTGCCCCTACAAAATACGAAAAACAAGATACATAGCATCACGGTAATGCGTTGCAAGGAGAAAATTATAAAAAAAAGAAGGATTATAAATAAAAACGTAGTATATTAATAAATAGTAGTAATTATTTTTTCAATATTCGAGAGCCTTTCATAAACGGGTAGGACTAATTTATTATAGTCTGGGATTAAAGCGAAAAAGAAAGTGAAAAGACGGATGGTATATTATTTCTAATACAAATTAAATAATATAGAGATGGGGTGAGGATACTTTAAAATGAAAATTCAAATAAAATATTTAAATGGTATTCGGTTTAAACGTTTTATTATTAATTCTGCCCAACGAATAAATCAGATGGAACAGTATTTGAATGATATTAATGTTTTTCCGGTAGCCGATGGGGACACAGGTACTAATATGGCAGCAACTATGAGTAGTATTGTAAAAGGAGTAAAAAAATGTAAAGAATCTTCTTTTACCAAAATTATTAGTGTTATTGCCGATTCGGCTTTGACTGGAGCACGTGGTAACTCCGGAGCAATTTTAGCTCAATTTTTTCAAGGTTTGGCAGAAGCAACAAAGGACAAAGTGCGTCTTAGCACAGAAACTTTTGCCCAAGCTGCCACTAAGGCAGCAGAACAAGCCCGGAAAGCTATTTCGCACCCTCAAGAAGGCACGATTATTACAGTTCTTTTATCTGGTAGGATTCATTTAAAGAGGCATAACCTGAAACCGTAAAAGGTATTCCATGTTCTGCAAGAGTGCGTGCATAGGTATCCATCCTGCTTCTGTAGCGCAAAAGAATCATAAAATCTTTATAGTTGACTGATGTAGAAACCCCCGCCTTTATCTCTTCTTCTGTCCGTACTAATTCAAATCCTTTATCGACCATATCACGAATGACTCGGGCGATAGATCGGGCATCCTGCCGGATAGTATTATTTTTATTGCTCTCTTTGGAAACAATCAGCTGCTTTACCCCGGAAAGATATTGAGGATTATCCTCCCAAATGGTCTGCATCGGTGAATATACGGCCTGGAATTTTCCCTGACCGCTTGAAAATAACTCTTCAAATATGGGATTGAGGTAAGAACCGATAGAATGTAATGAGCGGAAATTAACCTGGAATTTTAAAACCTCTCCTCCGCTTTTTTCAATCAGCTCCTTTACCAGATTATAGATGGCAATATCAGCCCGGCGGAACCGGTAAATGGACTGCTGGGGGTCTCCTACCACAAATAAAGAACCCGGGCGCGTTATCAATTTCTGCCAGTTCTTTTCATAAACATCCTGGCCGGTAAGATAAAAGATTATTTCTGCCTGAATAGGGTCAGTATCCTGAAATTCATCTACCAGCAGACATTTATATTTTTGCTGAAAATATTGGCGTACCTCGGGATAATCCCTTAACAGGCGAGAGGTCTTTAAGAGCAAATCCTGAAAATTAAGCATCGAAACCCTCTGGCGTAATTCGTGATAATATTCTACCGCCGGCAGAACAAATTTGATAGTATCGGCATAACAGTATTCCCGCCATTGCTGCAGGGTCGGATTAATAACTTTTTCTTGAAGTTCTGAAACAATGGAATCTCTGTACTCTTTTGCCTTTTCTTTGGAAGTCCATCGGTTCAAAGTAACCTTTTCTGATTTGGAAAAATTTTCCAGTAATTTTATCTTATTATAATCTTCTTTAATGTAATCATAAAAACCCTTCATCCTCTTTACGCTTGAGACTGCTTCCTGTAATTTGTCATAACCCATTTTCGGTTCTTCATCCGGAATATATTGGCTGGCTTCATCGCTAAAAGATATAATCTCTTTGATAGCTTCTTTTAAATTCGGTTTTGGTGATGCCGGAAAAGAGGGCTTAACCTCCGGATAAGTGCATACCGTTTTATAACAATCCGCAAGTTCGAAGGGTTTTATGCCCAATTCTTCCAGATGTATCAGAGAAGGGGATTCTTCTATTTTAAGATTAAGTAGATATCTTTCCCAGGCTTCTTCTTTCAATAAAATATCATCAAGGTCATCAAGCTCGACAAATTCCGGATCAAGTCCGGCTTCAATCGGCCTTTCCCTTAACAAGCGGGCACAAAAAGAATGAATGGTCCCCAGATAACACTGTTCCAGATTAGAAAGAGCCTCTCTTAAGTAACCTTTTTCTTTTTCGTCTTCTGTTTCCCTAAAACTGTCTTCAATTTTTTGTTGGAATCGTTCCTTTAGCTCAATAGCCGCTTTTCTGGTAAAGGTGATGGCGGCAATTTCATCCACCTTGAATTTTCCCGATTTAACCAGAGCAGCCATGCGGTGAATCAGGCTGGAAGTCTTCCCCGACCCGGCGCTTGCTTCGACTAAAATATTACGGTTTATTTCTTTTGTGATTTTTTCTCGAGCTTTCTGGTCAATTAATTCTTTTGGGAAATGATTACTCATATCTTTCTTGCAGCCTCCTCAGATTATCAAGGGCGGGCTCTTCATCATATTTTTTTGCATTTTTTCCGCTTACTTCCATCACTTGATTTTGTTCCAAAATATCCTGGTAATCCCTACACATAAAATCATCTGCTTTTTGAGTTATAGCAAAATTTCCTTGAGCAACAATATCCAGCAATAAATCGATTATTTCCAATACCTGATTTCTTTTTTCTTCTCCGTAGAAATATTGCCGGCCCTGACCTGGTAATGTGGGGAAATAATAGCCCGCTTTTTGGATTTTAGGAAAGGCAGATATTCCAGCTTTAGCTAATATTTTTTTAAGAGCTATGGCGTAGAGGGCGTGCTGAACTTGTTTTCCATTTTGAAAATATTTGCTTCGACTAAATTCATAAGGAGTCCCGCTTTTATAATCAATAATACGATAAGTATCCTCATCTAATTTATCTATACGGTCAATCTTCCCCTGAAAACTGATCGACTTGCCGCCGGGCAGAGAAAGCTCTACTGCTTTTATCTTGCCTAATCCCTCGTTCTGGTTATCCCGGGTGCCAAAAGCAAGTTCCAGATAGGTTGGTATTTCTCCTTTATATTTTTCTTCTTCGCAATGTAGAAAGAACCGGCAGGAATCCAATATTTCTTTACTTTCATGCTGGTAAACCAGATTGTTGGGAGGGGCTAATCTCTTTCTTTTTTGTTTCAGCTGGGAAAGAGCAATGTCTTCTAAAATACGCCAGTGGTTGGTATAAGATGGTGAAACAAAAATTCCGGGTGGTGATATTTCTTTTAATTTTTTATAAAATTTTTCGAAAATCTGATGAAATAGAATTCCTTTTTCCGAAGGGTCAAGCCATACTCCCGGATCTTTAATCATCTCCTGAGGTAGTTTTATTTTTAGGATATATTTTAAAAAGTATAGATAAGGGCAAAAAGCAATCAATTCCAATCTGGAACTTGATACCACCAACCCCCGGTTAAGACGGGGGTCTACCCGTTTAGGGTCTACTTTTACTTTTCCGTTAAACCGGTTAAGTTCTTCTTTTTCTCTCTGTCGGGCGGCATAAAAACCTTCGGATAGGGCAGGATAAAGGCACTCAAAAAGGGGAGCGATATCTAAAAGGTTATGTCTTGCAAAATATAAGAACCAATCTGCGGAATCAAGAATTTCCTGGGGCTTGCCTGGAATGAACCCGAAAGTATCTTGAAAACTTTTGTAAAAATCAGAATAGTCTTTCTGTTTGTCCCCGGTTTTTAAACGGTATAGCTGCAACATTAAACTCGATGGGGCTAATTCCCGATTATCCTGAGTATCAAAACGGGAATAGGAAAGAATAATTTTTCCCTCCAGAGAAGCAAGTAATTGGAGCATTTTATATTGGCTTTCTTTGCCTTTTTCTTTGTCGGGATTAATACGGCCGCTGTTTTTTTTCTCGGCATCCAGTAAAATAGATCCGTCGTGCGTAGAATCGGGAAATTTGGCAGAATCCATTCCTACAATAAAATTATAAGGGCGATTAAGCCAAATTCCTTTTTTGTAGCTGGCAGTATGCAGACAGCCTCCTCTCGGTTCCGAACAATTAACCCTTTCATTTTTAATTAAATCAGCTATCAGGGTGAGGGCTTCATTTACGGGCATATCGGTGAGAGGATAGTCACTTTCTATTAAAATAGTTAATCTCTCTTTTATCTTTTTTATCGCTTCTTCGTCTAAATTATTTTCTTCATCTATTTTACTGTAATTGGTAACAATGTTTATAAGCCCCTGGGTAATCTGCTTTGGTGAGATAGTATAATTAAAATTATCTTGAGGTAATTCATGGAAAACTTGGGTTATAAATTTCCTGATCCAGAAAAGGTCTTTTATCTTTTTACGATATCTCTCTTGCCTGTCTTCAGATACCTGCTCAATTTCACCTTCCAACTGGCTTATAATTAAATCCAATCCCTTAATATATCGATTCCTTTTACGCCCAATCGGAGAATTTCGTAGTAAAGAAGCCACTCGTTGGGGAGTGGGTATATCCGGATTCGACTGCTGGTTTTTAAATTCAAAATTACCCCCAGTTAGTAAAAAATATAATTTTGCTATACTGTAATTATCTCGTATCCAGTCAATCAGGGCAAAAAATAGTTTCGCCGGAGAAGTATTTTTAATGCTTACCCCGTTGCCAAAAGTAATATTGAAAGAATATTGTCTGGACAGCTGATAAAGATATTGGGAATAAGGTTCCTGCACAGTATAAAAAATACTCACTTCATCTAAAGGAATATTTTTGGATTTTATCTTTCGGATAATCGTTTTTACTTCATTAAATTCTCCGTGAGACTGGATTAACTCAATATTAAGTTTTCCAGGCAAATTGCATGGTATCTTATCTATATCGTATAAATAATCAAGCAAGTTTTCCGGATAATTTTCTTCTTCTTTATCGGGCCCAGATAAATAAAAAGAAGCTGGCTTTCTTAAGTTTCTTGGGGTGGGTAAATAGATAACCTTTGTTCCTGGTAATATAATCTTCCGGAAAAAGATTTTCTCCAGATAATTTAATTCGATATTAGAGGGGACAATAAATGTCTCTTTTTTCCGTTGATTCTTTTTCTTATATTTAATTGCCTGAAGATAGATATCCGCCTCATCAATATAATTTTGCTCTTTTAATATTTTCTCATACTCCTGCATTATCTTAAGCAGTTCTTCGCTCTTTTTGGGGTTAACTATTGCAGGGTGCGGAAAATTTCGGGAAGAGAATCCGGCTATCCTCAGTTCTTTTATGGCCAGATAAATCGAGCGGCTGATTCCGGGAGAAAAGGTAGGAGGTTGAAAATAATCCAGCAATTTTTTCCGGGATAATTTCTTTAATATTTGAAGCAGGAATATTTGACCTAAAGAACTATCTAAAATTTTTAATTTATTTTTAGAGATATAATCATCACAGTAATCCCTGGCCAGGTCAAAAAGTGTAGTGACATTTAGATTCAACGCAAAAAAGCCTTCTCTGGATAAGCTTTTTTTAAGGGCATTGCCGTCCAAATAAGAAGGCATGACTAAATTTTTCTTGCCGGTTAAATTCTCCCGGCATATTCTCTTTAAGGGAGCTAAAAACGGATGCATAAATATTACTCTCTCTTGGTGACAGGGGACGGTCCTTTGTCACCTTTTTATTTTACCTTTCGCTGAGGAGTTTGTCTAAAAATTCCTCCATAGTCCGATAAAAATCATCTCATGGTTAATTTACCGGAAATTAGTTGGATTGCTTTTAACAAATCATTAGGATCAACCTTTAATTGTAAACCCCGAACTCCCGCACTGAATATAATAAAAGGAAATTGGAAGGCGTTTTCATCGATATAAGTGGGATAATTTTTTTTCATTGCTAAAGGCGAGACGCCTCCTCGAATATAGCCAGTTAATGACTTTATCTCCTTTAAGTGGATCATTTCTACCTTCTTGTTTCCACTTATAGAAGCAAGGGCCTTCAGGTTAAGTTCCGCCCCTCCGGGAATACAGGTCACTAATATTCCGGTCCTATCCCCTCGAATTACCAGTGTTTTAAATACCTGTTTTAAGGGCTGCCCCATCTTCTGAGCGGCATTTTCTGCACTAAGATCTGTTTCGTCCACTTCATATTCTAAAATTTCATAGGGAATTTTTAATTTATCTAAAATTCTAGAAGCATTGGTCTTTTTCATTTCTATAACCCGTAAGTATTGTAACTTCTGATTTGGTCTATTGGCTTTCGTTTTTTGGGGCGTATTATTGTCGAACCGGGATAACCTACTGTTATAATAAGTTCAACTCTTTTTGATGGGGAAATATTAAGTAGCTTCTTCACTCCCTTTTCGTTGAACCATCCCAAAATACAGGTACCCAATCCTTCTTCTGTAGCCTGAAGGCAAAAATGTTCAGCAGAAATTCCGATATCAATAAGGCTAAATTGTTTATCTTTGATTGCTTCCGCAACTTTGTTTAAAAAGCCTGACCTTTCCGAAATTAATATAATTAAAACAGGTGCTTGCAGGGAAAAATGATTGAAAGATATAAGTTGGCTAAATGTTTCTTTTGCCACCGCTTCTTTTAGTTTTGGGTCATCTACTACAATAAAACTCCAGGGCTGAGAATTGCTGGCCGAAGGAGCAACCCGAGCCGCTTCCAGACACCGCTCAATCTTCTCCCGCTCAACGGGTTTATCCAGATATTTTCTTACACTCTGTCTTTTTTTTTACTAAATCTAAAAAATTCACTAAATCCCTCCAGGAACAGGAACAGGGGACGGTTCTCTGTTCCTTTTTTGAACTTCGACTAAGCAATTATGAAAAGCAGTTCCATGTCCTATATCACTCATATATTCTCCGGTGAGTTTATTGAGGTTGGCTTGGTGTACTCCATCCCACCAGCCAAAATAGGTATGTACAATTCCCGAGGGCACTCTTTTGGAAAGAATGGCCTTTAAAATTAGACTACCTCTCTCGTTATATACTTTTACCTTCTCGCCATCATTAATTCCTCTGTTTTCTGCATCCTCAGGATTAATCCAGATAAAGGGTTTTTCTCTAGAAATCTCTCTACTTGAAAATTGAGAATTCATCTTATTTAAGGCATGAGCACTCATAAGAGTTAAAGGATATTTAGCATAAAGCTCAGGGGAAGAATATTTATTTTCCATTGGTTCATAATAAAAAGGCAAGGGATTTAGTCCCCATCGATCTTTCATCTGCTGAGAGTAAAATTCTATCTTACCAGTAGAAGTATTAAATTTAAAATCACTAAAGGCTATTTCTTGATAGTTGGAGTGAAGATATGGATTTTCTTTTAATTCTTTAATATTGGTATTTAGATTAGAGCTGCCAATTATTTTTTCTATAGTACCCAGATTATTTTCTGGTAAATAATCTAAATTAAACCCAAACCTTTTTCCTAAAAGCCTATATATCTCACTTTCGTGTTTACATTCACCAGGGGGATCAATTATTTTTTGTTGAAGTTGAATATAAGAATGACCATACCCGGTGATTAAATCATAGTACTCAAACATCGAAGTTGCCGGCAAGATAATATCCGCCATTCTGGCGGTATCGGTTAAAAAAAGATCAGCAACCACGATTAAATCTAATTTATTCATCGCCCGGGCAAGTATATTAATGTTCGGGTTACTGATCATAGGGTTCGCCTGCTCAATCCACATAGCTTCCACCGATGGATCAATTTGGCTATCCATTCCGCTAGCCAGTTTTGCTACCGGTACGGAATTACGAATCCTCCTGGGCTTGGGAAAAGAAAAAGGCCAATTTAATTCAGGTGCCTGCCTATCACTAAAGTAAAAACCACAACATTTTTTACCGATACTTCCGGTTAATGCCGGCAGAAGAGATATGGCTCTTATAGTCTGACCTGCATTAGTGTATCTTTGAACACCCATCCCGCAGATAAGGGCATATCGGGGGCTTTCTTTTAGATAATTTATTAAACTTTTAATTTTGCCGGTGGGAACTTCGGTTATAGCCGAGACTTTTTCCAAAGGATAATCTTTTACTAATTCTTTAAACTCGGCAAAGCCAAAAGTATGTTGGTCAATAAAATTGTCATCAATTATATTATTTTCAATAAGCTGGCTAGCTATTCCCAGGGCGAGACAGCCATCAGTCCCGGGCCGAGGGTTCAAATATAAATTGCTTTTAGTTCCTGATTCATTTTCCCTAATATCTATAGTTATTAATTTTGCTCCCTTATCCACTACCTTATTTACATGATGCATCAAATGAATATTGGTATAGGCGGGATTTGAGCCCCATAATATTATCAATTTTGAGTTTTCCAGGTCAGAAATCTTATTGTGTTTTACTTCTCCATAAGTTAAATTAATCGCTTCCTGGGCAGCAGAATCGCACAAGCCGCCATAAGTGGAAGTAAAACCGCCAAATTGATACCAAAAACCATAAGCACAATTCTTCACCACACCCAAATTAGCAAATCTATTATAATACAAAACCGACTCCGGTCCATACTGCTCTTTTAAATTTTTAAGCTTTTCGTAAATTATATCTAAGGCTTGCTCCCAGCTAATTCTTTTAAATTCACCTTCCCCTCGCTTGCCAGTTCTCTGCAAGGGATATAATAATCTTTCTGGACCATAGACCATATTTGGATAGTTCTTCCCTTTAGTACATACCCTGCCCTGGTTCACCGGACTATTGCGATTCCCTCTAACTTTTATTATCTTCCCTCTTTCTACATCAACTTCCAACGAACAGGAACCAAAACAATCCTTAGGACATACCGAAAAACATACTAGGGGACGGTCCTCTGTCATTTTTTCTTAACCCTCTTTTCTACAATTCTTCGACTAAATCCTAAAATGTTTGCTATTTCTCTGTATGAAAGATTTGTCTTTTCTGTTAATTCTATTATTAACTTATTTCTATATTCTTTGTTTATTTTATCTTTTAAAGATTCTATCTGTAAACCTTTTTCTTTTAAATATCTTGACACATACTCTTTGGCTTTTTCAACGCTAGTAATTTCCTTGACTTCTCTAAAGACTTCTTGATAATCCATAAAGGTATCATTGTTTTGTTGGCAGCAAAATTCATTAAATAAACGAATTGCTTTTGATTTATCAGGAGAAAAGAGATTTAAAATCTCCTCTTCATCTATTATGCTTTTTTGCTCTTTTAAATAAAGTGAATAACTGCTCCATTTATATTGATGGGGTTGATTTACTATTTTAGCCTTAACCGGGTTATTATGGATATACCGTATTAATGATATTAGGTAACGATCATTTTCCACTGGTTCACTTTTAAACCTATTCTGAAAAACATGCCCAACTCTATTATATTTCTTGTTGAAGTAATAAGCATAAGCAGTATTAATCCTACTCATTATCCTGGAAATACAATCTTCTTGTTCCTTAAGTAACAAATGTAAATGGTTATTCATCAAACAATATGCGTAAAGAATGTATTCATTTTTCTTCTTTTTATTGATAATAATTTGGATAAATTTATTTTTGTCTTCGTCGTCAAGAAATATATCCTTTCTTTCATTTCCTCTGGCTATTACATGATATATTTTGCTTAGTCCTATTTTTCTTCTTTGTCTGGGCAAAAAACTTTCCCCTCTTTAAAATTTTTTCTTGTGATATGTAATAATTAACAATATAACATATTTTTACAAAAGGTGACAAAGGACCGTCCCCTGTCACCGTTTTTTTTCATGTTTTTAGGTATTGGTATTTATACAACTCGTTGTAATAACCTCGTTTAGCGACTAACTGAGAATGGTTTCCCATTTCTACAATTTTACCTTTACGCATAACATATATTCTATCAACATCCTGAATGGTAGACAAGCGATGGGCGATGGCGATACTACTTCTGTCCTTCATAATCTTCCTTATGGCATCCTGGATAAGATATTCAGTTTCACTGTCTATACTGCTGGTTGCTTCATCAAGAATAAGTATCCTGGGTTCTTTGGCCAGTGCCCTCGCAAAGGCAATGAGCTGTCTCTGGCCGGTAGAAAGATTTGAACCCCCTTCAGAAACAATATTCCCATATTTTTTCTTCAATTTACTGATAAAATTGTGGGCATTAACATATTTTGAATATTCTATCATCTTATTATCCTCTATCTCGTTGTTAAGGATAATATTATATTTAATATCTCCGGCAAACATGAAAACATCCTGCAGAACTAATCCGAAATAGTTTCTTAAAAACTTTAAATCCACATCTTTTATGTTAATCCCATCAATTAAAATCTCCCCTTCGGTAGGGTCATAGAATCTCAAAAGAAGATTTATTAATGTCGTCTTCCCTGCCCCGGTTGCCCCTACAAAGGCTACCGATTCATTCGGCTCAACTACAAAAGACACGTCATCAATAACTTTCTCATCTCTTTTATATTCAAAAGATACA
>JABUBK010000265.1_pt1 | contig 12100 bp, 11 predicted proteins | sample 7332671 | NCBI WGS metagenome assembly JABUBK01 (sample SAMN07256342, study PRJNA390944) | subsurface metagenome | isolation source: Methane hydrate marine sediment | place: Pacific Ocean: Eastern North Pacific, ODP site 1244 | collected 2002
CCCATCGCTGTCACCTCAGCCATTGCCGCCTTGTTATGTGTACCACTATCGCCTGTGAGCTCAAGGTACTTGCTTGCCAGCATGCTGGTCATGCTTGGCTTAGCCCAAGACTTGACCACGGAGATGATTGAAGCCATGGGCAATAATAGTTTGTTCACGCGCTGGCGTCCTTATTCGCATATCAATGCTCCCGCAGGTTGGATGGTAAGTGTTTCCCTCCACGTGCGCTTGAACTCGAGTCCCCGCTGACAGCCCCTCCGAACGACCCCTGTGGTCCGATGTATGATCCAACCCGCGACATTTACTACATATCCTACCAGTACCATCCAAATCATTTTGGGTGGGGTGACATTGGTTGGGGAATTGCTAGTTCGTCGGACTTGATTACTTGGTCAGACGTCGACCGCCTACCCAATGACGGTGTCGAAGCCTGGCAAAATAGTCAAGCAGAAGCCATCTATACTACAAACTTGACTAGTCCTGATTATATACATCCAAGATACAACGCTTTGGGTATCTGGTCCGGAACATCACAGCCCGTTAATCTAACAGGTGGAACGGATGGTACACTTTTGACTTTCTACACGTCCGTTGGTTATCTCCCACTTTCATGGGATCGAGAATACCCAACGGGCGCAGAATCCCAGTCATTTGCTATTTCTACTGATGGCGGTCACACGTGGGAACAGTATGAGGGTAACCCGGTAATCAGATCACCTCCAAAAGGATGGAATGTTACAGGTTTCCGTGACCCGTTCTTCGAGAAGGTGCCAGAATTGGACGCACTACTCGGATATGATGAAGGTAGCAATTTCTATTTGACTCTGAGTTCTGGGATCAATGGATCAGGACCACGTATTCCGCTCTACATAGCACCAGCCAACGACCTAACCAACTGGACTTTCCTTGGCGCCATTGATGAACCACAAGAAAACATCACACAAGGTGATCCAAGACAGGTTGGCTACATCGGATCCAACTGGGAAGTCTGCAATTTCTTCGCACTCGATGGGCGCTGGTACCAATCTACTGGAGGCATTCAGGGTGGTATCTCGACCTTCTTAACACTCTGGAATGAAGGCAACGTTACGGCCAGGGAGAACGGCAGTGTTCAATTCGATGTCATCAGCGGCGGGGCTATAGACAACGGTCAGTTGTATGCGATCACGACTTTCAATGACACAAAGAACGATCGCAGGATTCAGATCGGATGGTCACAAGAAAGCGCCATCGACAACTTTGCCATGAGACAGCAGGGCTTCCAGGGGGCTTTTGGTTTGCCCAGGGTTCTGTTCTCGATGGAAACGGAAGGTGTAGTGCCACCGAGCAACTTGAGTGTGATTGGGAATAATGTTTACGAAGAGGGTGAAAACGGTACTTGGACTGCACGAACCCTGGGCTCGAAAGCCGCAGAGGAAGTGGTAGAAGGCTTGCGAAACGGGTCGAACTACGTGGAAATCGCAAACTTCAGCACCGTCGGTGTCAACAGTACCGCCTTCATGATCGCGAACATGAGCAGGTCGTACGAGCTCTCGCTGAAGATCAATTCAACCTCAGGACGTACAGGGGTGGTCATTGCAGCATCTCCTGATTTTGAAGAGTACACTCTCATCTGGTTTGATCCAGAAAGCCTCAGTGTTGCCTGCAGCCGTGAAAACTCATCACGCATCCAAGGTTTCTTGAATACTACTTACGAGGGATACTTCGAGCCGTACAACATGAGCAGTACCAATGAATATGAGGTAATCCATATGCGCATCTGGGTTGATGGCAGTCTGATTGAAGTAAATCTCAACGACAGATTTTGGCTCACTTCGAGAATCTATCCCGGAAGAGAGGACAGTGTTGGATTTGGTATATTCTCCGACGACGGCGTGCGCGTGCAGTATGATTCAATTGAGTATTACGATGGGTTGTACAACATTTTCCCAGACCGACCGTTGAACAGCAGCAGCTTACTGGTCTTTGACACAGCAGAGGAGACCGGGAACTACACCTGGTGGTCAGGAACTTGAGGACAGTGTGTCGGGATAATCGGGCAGGCAATCGAGGCAAATGTTCCATGCATTTGGCGGAACCTGGACGGTGTTGGACGTGTGTGCCAAGGCGGAAGGGTCCATATTTTCAGGCAATTGAAGTGGTCATCTCGTGCGGACACTGCGGATGTTGAAGTTCGAATGATCACCTCCTCAGCAATCTCCACATGACTTGGCTCATTTGCAGAATACGAAGGGTGCTCTGTACCGACCAGGTAGACTCACAAATTATGATCTAACCTCGTCTACAAAATGTCGCGCATAGGAACACTTTCAATACGAGCAGTCTGGATGGCTCAGACGTGCGTAAGTATTTATGCAGTAGGACTTTACGAGAAGTGTGCCTGAGATACCTGCTATCTTAAGCACGCATGAATTGAATGGCCGCGAAAGTGCCATGGCCGGCGAATCTCATCAGACGCCAAGAGCTCGTTCCGAGTCAAGACCTTGGCGGCTGTTTAACCTTGCACATTTCGGACCTGAAAGAGAACAGTCCGACCGCCCACCGCCGCCTTATGGAGCTTCATATGCAGCCTTCATCCTTCCAAAACGTGTTCTGTTATCGAAAAGAAGACCTAGGTACAAGTACTTTTCTCTACGCATTTCGATTGGATCGATTATGATCCTTGCTCCAGATCTACCCTTCCCCTGCTGCTGATTCACGTTCTTTTTCTTGGGGCTAACACAGATACGAGCAGTTCATCAAGGCATTCCACCGTCTAGACTTTGGGGCTGACTTTTTCTCGGTGTGAACACATCGAGTTCACTATGCCTGATCAAGACATCATCTCTCTCCACTTCGACGCCTCATTCGTCGTTGACTCGCTAACTCAGAAGCCACAAGGTTGTTACACCATCCAAGCCATGCTAGCCATGGCTAGGTCTGCCTATGCCTCGCTCGGAATGGATCTCGACCAAGTTGATTCCACGTTGCGAGTGCCAGGCTGCAGATACTAGTATCATATTATGTCTTCTCCGGTTGGGACAATTCTGCCACAGTTCATGATATTTTCTTCTCGTTTCAGATCCAAGTTCTGCGACTCCTTCTGCAGTATTATTTTTGAAACCGTTTGAACGTCACATTTCGACATCCACCATGTATGCACCAGCCTGGGACCCATACTGCCCCGAGGGCGGCAGATATTATGCCTGCGGCAATGGCACAAAGTTCGTGGGCTGTTGTGATTATACCGATCCATGTGTAGAACCTGGTGGTTGTTCAGCGGGAAACCTCAGGCAGACAAGTTTTCCCGTTGCTAAGTATGGGACATTCTCAGATCAACAATGCGATGCTGGACTGGTAAGTCGTCTATGGCTCAACCCAAGATGTAGTCGCTGACTTCTTCGCAGTTCTATACCTGCACAGGCACCACCCCAGACGCCTTTTGGGGGTGCTGTACTATCAATCCTTGCGCCAATAATGGTTGTCCTCGTGCGAACTTGGCTGCGGCTTTCTTATCGAACAATCCAGTGGATGCTGCCGCCATGGACCCTTACCCGCCGGTGGATGGTCAGTCTACCTCAGCGTCCCCAACGGCGGCCAGCTCAACCTCAGCCTCAACCTTAGCCTCAAGCGCAACATCAGCCGCCGCTTCTCCCTCACAGACTTCAGATTCCACGCCTACACCTGTAGGTGCCATTGCAGGAGGTGCCGCCGGAGGTTTCGTCTTCCTATGCGCAATCATAGCAGTCATATGGATAGTGCGACGTCATGCCAGGAAATCTAGCGACAAGCATAACAGCGAATCAAGAGTGAACACGGCCCCGGAGCTCACAGGCGATAGTGGTACACATAACAAGGCGGCAATGGCTGAGGTGACAGCGATGGGCAGCCCATATAAAGGTAAGATCATGAGAATCACAGGCTTGAAGAGACAAGGAGTTCTTGCTAATTATGACTAGATTCTCCCTCCACAGTTCCGCCATACTCTAATCAGACCTCCCCCGCACCACACTACCAATCAGGTGGATGGCCTCATCAACAAATGCAGCAGCAGGGGAAGGCCCAAGGATATCCAGTACAGGAAGCTGAAGCTCGCTCTCAATTCAAGCCATATTCTCCCAACGAGAACCAGGGAGGTAACTATTCGCCATATGGACCACCACAACAATTTTCACCCACAATGTCGCAGACTAGCGACAACACGCAATCGGGTACTTGGACCACCAATTCTATGGGCGTCCCTATGAGAGTACCCGTCAACTCGCAATATAGCAACCAAGGTTTTGCTCGAGTACACCAGGGACCCCCTCAGGAGATGGGAGGTGACGGCTATGGCGCAAATCTTCCCGCCGGTGTCGGTTTGGGCGTGCACCATATAGGAGATAGTTATGCTCCAGAGCCGCCACGGGCAGAGCTGGATGCTAGGTCAGGTAGTCCTCTTCCGTCGAGGACTGATGGAAGTCGCACGTGAGGATGGTAGACTGCAGCGGTGATTATGATATATGAGGATCCTGAGGTTGAATTTCCGGCAAATCGATATGATTCTTCGTTTCTATTTCTTGTCGCTTCGAGACCGCTGTTTTACACAAAAGCTTTACGACCTGCAATTCAACTATTTGAGCAGTAGAGGACGACAGCGATGAATGTTCTGAGATCTCCGTCCCACGGTGGACAGAACGAGCGACACCAAGAGGCGGTCCAATCTGGTCGAAGAGCCTGGGTACAAGAACACGGCAAAATTGGGTTACAGTTTGCAGTGCGGTGGGAGATGAGGGATTGGAGAATTGAATATGTCACGACCGAAGCCAGAATGACTTGATTCCGAGCATACCGAGTACCACAGAGACCAGAGTTCTGAGCATGGGGTTCTCATGTCACCTGTGGGTGCACAGTGGGATCGTAGGATGTATCGATTTGTTTGATGGCTCGGCCACCGCCATGACTGTAGCTGCGGCTTCGGACGGTGATATACTTGAGGGATAGAGTGCGACTTGCAGTCTCGATGCTGTCGGTTGTTGATAGGCACAGGGCTTGTTGTGGTCATCCTGGGTGGTGCACGAGAATGTGGTTACTTGAGGTTTGGGCGAGTTACTGTAGGGACCAGATTGTATAAAATTCGGATTCTTCAGCTTCGTCAAACGATTCGAACTTCTCTACCTCTATCTCTAGCTGTGCAATTAATCAAACCATTCGTGAGACAAACTGCCGGAGTCCTGATACTCGTGCTATGCGGCATCATCTCCATCTTGACTTGCCCAGTGAATTTAATTTACATCCTTGACCACGTAAACGAGCATCTTGTTAACACTGCAGCCTGGGTTCTCCTGATTGACGCCAAGACCTTCATTGCGCTCTGAGAGATCCGGCCGTCGGAAGCTGACGTCGTCCCGCGTGGAGCACTTCCCTCCAACTAAAGAGATACGTTACAGTGATGGCAGGCGCATGCTACAGGTACTGACGATAGTACTACTCGGGCCTCTCCAATTGACTTCTAAGCTTCTCTTCGCCAATAACACATGCTTCGCAGATACCGTGTTCGTTGTGTATAGACGTGCTCCAAGCTCAGCACGTAAAATCCCCACCGACCAGTCCGGCTTTCACCTACAACCTTCAAGCTGGGTGTCAAGTCGTGGTTTCAATCGGCAGCCTTCATTGGGACTGATTCCGATATGTGGGACGAGGAGGACAACAATCCATATGGCTCTTTCAATCCAGACTCTTCCGCCGACCACAATAATCCTGCGTTGAGTTCTTCATGTGAGGTGACAACAATCGTGGTGAATCCTCCCAATCTGACTTGCGATAGATACAGAGCAGCCCGGCACTCCCCCTTCGTCACAATCGTCGCCTCAGCGCAATCCCGCCTTCTATTCACAGCCACATGATTTGAGTGAAGAGGACCATGGACAACATGCACAGTTACAGCCTAAGAAGGGTGGCTATGATGGGCGTATCCAGCAAATCCTGTACGAAGATCCTGAGCTCGAGATCTTGATCACCGACGCGGGCAAGATATCAGACGGCAATTTCATCGCCTACCGCATACGAACAGCTGTAAGTCACTACTATTGCGCTGGAAGGCTTTCACTGAAGAGATGATAGGATGTCGAGGCACTTCGTCGTTACTCCGAGTTTGCATCGTTACGAAATGCCCTGGTCAGCCTCCATCCCACCCTGGTCATACCGCCTATCCCCGAGAAACATACGATGGCGGATTACGCTGCGAAGCCTACAAAAGCAAAAGAGGATAGACATGTGATAGATCAGCGGAAGCGCATGCTGGCAGTGTTCCTGAACCGGTGCCGGCGAATGAAAGATGTCATGGGCGATGGTGTCTTTTGGCGTTTCCTTGACCCAAATTCAAGCTGGGTAAGACCCCTCGTTCTTGGGAATGTACGCAGGCTGACACAAGCAGAATGAGGTCTTGCACGCTCATCCGGTCGCTTCGGTACCGAAGAACAATCTCAAAGCTCCTCCGCTGGATCCCGCGAATCCGACTCTTGCTCACAATTGGTTGCCGGTACCGTCAAGTTCGGCCAAGCTGAAAGCAGGCGGTACCACCTCGAGCACAGGTACCCCGGTCTCACCGTCAGAATACGCTCAAATGCCTTCGGCCGCAGCTCATACCACACCAGGTCCACAGGTTTTTGGTAGATTCCCGGTCCATGCAGACAAGCTATCGGAAAGCGAGCTCGATCCTTATTTCATCAATTTCGAAGCCTCAACTAAAGAACTAGAGCTTCTTCTCCAAGGCAGTATTGACAAGGTAAACCGCAGGACACTTGAACACCTAACTAAACTTTCTGCCGACCTAGCAGAACTCGGAGCGCGCTACAATGGTTTCTCATTGTCTGAACAATCGCCCTCGGTTGCTGCCGCAATAGAACGAGTGGGTCAAGCCGTGGATAGCACGTACCTGTCAACGGAAGACTTGTCAAATGGTGTTGGGGCTTCTTTCTCCGAGCCGATGCGCGAGAGTGCTCAGTTCGCAGGGGTCGTACGTAGTGTGCTGAGGTACCGTGTGTTGAAAAGAGTGCAGCAAGAAATGACGCGAGATGAGCTTGAGAAGAAGCGTGGGCTTCTTGGCAATCTGGAAAGAAGTGAACAGGAATCGAAACGAATTGATGCCTACCTTGCCTCGAGTACAGGTCAACTCCCGCCACGCCGATCAGCGTCTACAGCATCAACAGGATCGGCAAGACCTTCACAACCACCGGCCTCAGCCAGATCGCCAAATACAGAAGAAACCCAATCGATTGATTCAGACTTCCCACCGACACATGGAGATATACCAAATTCACCGCCGTCTGCCACTCAAGGCATGCCATCGGAGAGTCCAACTTCACCATCGCATCGCAAATCCCAGAGCGGCAATTTCGTGACCAACAAAATCTTTGGAAGCTTCCGACATGCCGTGAATGGTTTCGTAGATTCGGATCCGGAAAGGACGAGGAGAGACCAACTAGGAAAGACTAAAGATAGTCTGGTACAGCTGGAGCAAGCCCTGGAAGTCTCAGAAAAGGATGTCAAGGATGCTACACAAGGGGTCATGAAGGACTTGAAGAGATTTCAAAAGGAGAAGGAGGACGACCTTACACGTTACATGGTAAGTTTGGCTGCTCATCACTGACGATACTGAATGCTAACACATTTTTAGGTTGCATATGCACGGTGTCATATTGAATGGGCTCGTAAAAACATGGAGACGTGGACGGAAGCTCGTGATGAGGTGGATAAGATTGCTATGAGGAAGCCTCAGGATTGAGTGAGCGAGCAAGCTTCGGTTGAAGTATTAATTGCAGCTAGCATAGGGTAATCCAGATCGTCGCTGCTTTGATGCTTCTTTTCTTTTTGGATGAAGTTGTTGTGATCGTGGTCATCGAGCTACGAGTACTGATTTGTTTTCCAGAGCAGATGATACATGACAGATCAGACCTGTGTGGGTACAGATAAACAGGCATGAGCTTGTAAAAGGGATAGTGAACAAAGTGCAGCGGCCAGAAATATGAACCCGCCATCTGTTTCTGGCACTGGCTTGGCTGATTGGCTATTGGCTGGCATCAGCTCTTGGCATATATACAACCTGCTGCCTGTTGCCTGCTCACGGATTATTAGGTCCCTTCACCTATTCATCATGACCCGTAGTACCATCTTCGCGAGATACAATCTTGAGCGCTACTGCTGACCGTTTCCTTTGTACCATCGCCATGGCAAATTCCGTCGAGCTTCAGCAATTCTACCAAAGATCGCGTGACTTCTATTCCCGCCATAGTCGACCGATTTCCTCTTCCACCACCCTTGAGGCCCTTGTCCAAGCAAAGCGTGTCCATGAAGATGACGCTTACAAATACATCAAATCGACTCGCATTATTGTCCACCCCGCCGCACAAGACATCGCTCTGAGATACCTCGCGTATGTCAAGGTCAATGGAACTAAAACTCAGAAACGAGTTTATGATCAACTTGACTGGAGTTGCGAAAGGTTTCTCGTCAGACTCATAGAGAAGAGACCACTTGCGTTCTTGGGTGCCAGCGATACCACATTGCTACGAAATGGTAAGTATCTAGGCTCTGCAACGAGAGAATGGGATCGTGTTGGCAGCGACCATGAGTCTGACGACATCGCTATGGAGGATTACCTTACTTACGAAGAGATGATGATATCGTCTTTGATCGGAGTTTCGGGGTACACGCCCTACCTGAATGATGGAAGCCGACGTAACAAAGGGATCATGGATACTCGACAGCAGCCGGAAGGTATTCAGATTGGTCTCGTTGGTGCTAGATTCGAACGGGAAGGAAAGATGGATTCTCTTTATTACACAGATGAGCCTAGTTTCTTCAGGTCGATTTTCCATGGCGACACTTTCGAAGAACGCTATAAAGCCCGAATGCGAATCACGATAGATACTCTGCTGATGGAAGCAGAAACGAGAGGGATGGAAGCGCAAAGAAACGTTCATCTGTACGTTGTTGGGCTTGGACTCGGTGTGTGGCGCGTACACCCAGATCAACAACGATGGTTTTTGGAAGTTTTTGCCAAAGCCCTTCCTGATTTACGCATAAAGCACATCGAGATCCTTGAATTCGCATATATCGATGCTGAGCTCCCGACGCGGAAGCAGGTGTATGACGCGGCAAATTATTCGAAGACACAGTGTATATTCAGCAAGCGGAATCCTTCAGAAAAGTTGGCGGATCCTTCGCTCCTACTCGTTACATCGTACGCGTGGGATGGCAACTCTTATCCTGGAAACGAATTCTATCTTGGTATGCTGACCGCGAGTGGTGATCCTGCAGCAGCGTGTAGTACTGCGATATCAGAAACTCACAATCCCGAGATCAACACTGAGATGTTGAGATCAATAAAATATCTCAAGTAGAGATTTCTGGGAAGCATGTAAGGGGTCAAACCCCGTGTGCTTGATAAGGGGGATGGCTGTGATAAGTTGTCAGCACATAAATCTTATGCAGGAGCGTAACTGAACGAGCGTTGCCCATGATGAATTCAAAAGTTTGCTCACTCCAGTCCAACTCTGGCTCATTGACCATCTGGTGAGAACAATACTATTGTCATAACAGCTTCATGTGGATAATGTGGACCATGCAACCTGTGAGCTGGCAAAGAGACCTAGGTACTCATTGGGACAAGCCGTGTGACCATGGATGTGAGGTCTGTTTCAGAACCAACGAACGGTGAGCTCTCCCAGTAAGTGGGTAGTGAAGATAACTTGTACCTAAGAAAAGTGATATGATCTTGTTTAGCCGTGGCAAGGCTGTTGGTTGATACACTGTACAGTTTGCTTGTCGACTTTCTCAACCAGGGATTCAACAACGCCTTCGGGGATGTCCATTGTTGCGACAGGGCAGCACAATCAATGGTATTTGCTATCGAACATTGTGCTTGAAGATCATTCGAGGAGAATCGATGAAGTAGGATATGTTTCGTAGTATTGATTGGAGGTCCACGTTGTGTAGTAGATGTGGCCATGAATTCATCGAACGTATCATTTCCTTGGTGTTTGCTGTTCCTTGGAAAGGTGACAGAAGGGTCAACCAAGACCAGAAATTGCAGCGTGATATTGTTTGTACATTGATTGTCATACTCCATCGTGTCAAGAGGTAGACAATTCAGGGTATTGTCGGCACGCGGGCTGTAAAGGAATCAATTTAGGTTGCCCTGCAACGTCATCCTTTGCGGCAGGTGAAGTCTGTTTGTTATCCCGCAGTCACTGTGCAAGTGCGTACAAGAAGAGCAGGTGCAGGCAACTTGCGGCCTTCACAAATTTTGACCACCAATTGGCTCACATCCTACACCTGTGACCACTGCCACTCCATAATCAGTACATTTATTCAGAAATACTGCCTCGTCTACCTCACTTGCCCTCCACTCTCTTCCGGCGCGTGCTCATTCGATGCCAGTGCCTTGCAGCAGCTCACCACTGGCGTGCCTTCACAACTAGCCGCTGTGACATGCAAAATCCCGATCACACTGGCAACAAGTCTTCCTCACCACTCAAGGATGATTTGAGAACAAGATCTCTGCGATCATCTTCTCCTGCTGTCAAAAGACCAGCATCCGATATGGGAGGCCAGGAAAGAGAGGACGACAAACGGGACATTGATATGCAGGACAACGAATCTGTTGCGGGCCTGGGTTTACCCTCTTCAAACAATTCCTCTGCGCCAAACGGCAAGCGACAAAAGAGTGATGCTACCAATCTACACTCTAGTAATCCCAACTCTATAGCGCAAACCGCTCCCTCCTCCGAAGATAGTACAGTCAACGCCTCGACCCCGTCTTCCAATTCCATGGCTTCCACTGCCGCTACATCAATCATGGAGACCGCCGATCCTTCCTCACGTCCGAGCATTGACGAGCAGATATCAAAGGTGCAAGAGTTGATCCAAGCAATACCTCAAGACAAGGAAAAAGGCTATGTCGTATCCATGAGATGGCTCGAAAGAGTACAGGCTCGTGGTTCAAACCCTCCCGCGGGCATCAAAAAATCTGCTATGGAAGGTGATATAGGTCCACTTGACAATTCTGATATTGCAATGGTTGGTGAGGACTCGGGCGAGCTGGTCGATGAAGCCGGCGAGAAGTTTACAATGTTGAGGCCTGGTCTGCAGATGAGTGAAGATTTTCAGGTTCTGCCACAGGAAGCATATGACCTGGTTCTCAAATGGTATGGCATAACCAGAACGTCACCTGTCATTACTCGATACGCACACGCTCTCAGCGAGGACAACCCTCTCGACGTGCAATGGGAACTAAACCCACCAATCTTCTCCTTCCTCAAGGTCGTTGGTTCACATACTCTTCAAGCCCAGAAGGACTCGGAAACTCCTCCTCCTCGAATGGTGAGCAGCGTACATACATCTTTCATGAAATGGTTGAAGGACGCAAAGACCCTTTTGCACATCGACCTCAATACCAAAGTCCGTGTATGGAGGGTTCTGGGCGGCATCAAGAGCACTTCCGCATCTGGGATCCTAACTCCAGTAGCCTCACGCAGCGCATCCCCTGCACCTGGTGCCGAGATCTTTGCCAACGCTGGCAACAAGATGGTCTTGGATGTGAACACCTTTGCTTTGCTCACGCTTGGAGAACAACGTGAGCACATCGACCAAAAGGACCAGACCATGAATCCAAAATACAATGGTGGTGTTGATCTGCGCACAATAGGGTTGGGTAGAAGCGATGTCATTGTCCTTGAGGAACAAAGTGCAAAGACTGATGAGTGGCCGAGCGACAATACCAAGATCACTTTCAAAGGCGCTGCCAAAGCCAAGAACCTCACTGTGAGCGGTCGTTCCTCGCCAACTCCTTCGATGATGACCAGGGGTCGGGCTCAGCGGGACGGAAAGCCCAAAGGCATAGTCGGGCTTCAGAACTTGGGAAATACCTGCTACATGAATTCGGCTCTACAATGTATACGAAGCGTTGAAGAACTGACTGACTACTTCCGTTGCGGCTACTACAAGAAAGAACTCAATTTTAACAACCCACTTGGCCACCACGGTGAGATTGCGAAGGCATATGCTGGCTTTATCGATCAGGTTTACGCTATAGAGTTGGGATTACTAGAGTGTAGATTGGTAGCATCACTCTTTTGTC